>Ga0247727_10000032_pt1 | contig 288504 bp, 271 predicted proteins | sample WisWelCaveWW1625_FD_202498 | JGI IMG/M metagenome (GOLD analysis project Ga0247727, IMG submission 202498) | Biofilm microbial communities from Wishing Well Cave, Virginia, United States - WW16-25 | ecosystem: Environmental > Aquatic > Deep subsurface > Groundwater > Cave microbial mat... | reverse complement strand
CGTCATCGTTCGTTTCTTACACGATCGTTTCCCTGTCGTTATGATTTGAGTGCGAATCTTGAAGCCCGACTCCGTTTTTTCAGAATCTCCCGCACCACTTCCCGGTCGTCGAAATGAACCTTTTGGCTCCCAAGAATCTGATAATCCTCGTGCCCCTTTCCCAAGATAAAAAGAGAGTCTCCCGGCTGGGCCATCGCGAGAAGCTCGGCGATCGCCTCCCTCCGGTCCGAAATTTCGACCACGTTCGGAAGCGGACGGCCGGCGGGGAGCCCTTGGTGCATTTGACGCAAAATTTCAGCCGGGTCCTCGGTGCGGGGATTATCTGAAGTCAGAATGACAAAATCTGAATAATGGTAGGCAATCCGGGTCATCTCCGGCCGCTTGAAGGGGTCGCGGTCTCCCCCGCAGCCGAAGAGCGTCAGAATCCGCTTCGGGCGAAGCCTGCGGGCCTCGGAGAGAATGTGCTCAAAAGCATCGGGCGTGTGAGCGTAGTCGACAAAGACCGAGAATCCGTTTCCTTCAATCCGCTCGAGTCTCCCCGGAACTCCCGGAAATTTTTCGAGCGCCTCCCTGAAATCGGACGGATCAAATCCGAGCAGGTGGAGGCTTGCAAGGACCGTGGCGACATTTTCCACATTGTGCCTCATCGCCAAAAGCGTCCGGAAAGGGGCCTTCCCCTCCGGGGTCTCCAGGATAAATTCGCTTCCTTCAAAGGTCGTCTCGATCTCCCTGACCCGATAATCGGCCGCTTCGCTTAGACTCAAGCTTTTTGCCTTCCGGTGCTCCGCTAAAAGACGCCTTCCGTAAGGAGAATCACGATTGATCAGCATCTGTTTCGGCTTCGGAGCTCTTTCGAAGAGGAGCCGTTTCGCCTGAAAATAATTTTCAAGGTTTTCGTGGTAATCCAAATGCTCCGGTGAAAGCTGAGTAAAAAGCGCGAGCTCAAACTGAAGCCCCTCCACCCGCTTCTGATGGAGCGCGTGTGACGAAACTTCCACGGCCACGGTCCGGACCCCCTCTTGAGCCATCTCGGTCAGGAGGGAGAAAAGTTCCTCGGAGCCGGGGGTGGTGTTGGAAAGCATTCCCTTCTTTGTCGGGGTTTGGAAACCGAGCGTCCCGATATAACCCGACCGGATCCGCGTCCCCAAGAGGTAATTTAAAAGGTAGGCGATCGTGGTCTTGCCGTTGGTGCCGGTGATGCCGATCAGTTTGAGTTTCTTGGCCGGAAATCCGTGGTAACGGTTGAGAAGGAATGTAAGCGCTTCCCGGGAATCGGAGACACGAAGCCAGACGGTCCCGTTGGAGAGAGGCCGGGCCGGAGCTTTCTCCGCCACGCAAACCTGGGCCCCTTTCTTGATCGCCTCTTCAATAAAGAGGTGGCCGTCCTCCTTCGGGCCGGGGCAGGCAACAAAAAGATTCCCCGGTCTCACCTTCCGGGAATCCGAAGCGACCGATGAAATCTCCAGGGAGGGCTGCCAATTTTGGCGCTCCAAGATCGTGAGTTCTTTGGTCAGTTCACTGAGTTTCAATGGGATTCCTCAAAGATACCTGTCTTCTCATTTACGGTTTCTTCACCCGGCGTCTTAACGTTCTCCTCCGGTTTTTCCCGCGGACTCAAGTGAAATTGAAGCTCGGGCGACTCCACGTCGAAGAAAAAGAGTTCCGGCGGTCCCTTCCGGGCAAACGCCACATCGGCCTGCACCCGGTCGATCTTCACGTCCGTAATCCCCTGGGACTCCGCGAGGTCGCCGGTGAGCTTCACGGAAAGGTCCCGGCCCTCGATTTGGGTCCGAAACTTGCGGCCCGGAATAAGAAACCAGGGGTCATACTCAACGTGAATCGTTCCTGAGAGGACTTGAAAGCGTCCCTGCCAATCGAGACGGGGGTCTTTGAGCGTGAAGGAGGGCTGAAAGAGGTCCGGAATGAAGGTGCCTTGGAGGGGGGCCTCGGCTTTCCTTTCGAGCCGCTTCAAGGCAAAGAAGCTTGTTCCGATATTAAAAAGCATTACGAAGAGAAACGCTCCTGCCGGGTAGAGAATCCACGCCCCTTTGAAGGATTTCATTGCCAACGAACGAACCGCACTGATCCGGAGAGTTTAAGACTGAAACTGGGAAATCAGCGCTTGAAGCTGGTCTTGCAGATCAGATATCCAAGGCTGCAGGTCCAGGCTCGGCGAGAAGGCTAAATAGAGAAGAAAAAAACTTCCGCCCAAACAGCCGTAGGTGAGAAAAATAAGAAGGCCGTAAAACCCGGGCAGGGATTCACGTTCCTCCACCGGGGGATGGATCGGGCCTTCAATTCGGACTCGAACTTCTCTTTCTGTCATCGGGAACCTCCCAGCGAAACCGCCTCTGCGGCCAATTTCTCCGACTGGGCCGCGGCTTTCACGGCCAAGTCATACATTTCTTTGCGGCGCATCACCTTGAGAAAACTTTCCACCACTTTCGGGTCAAACTGGCTGCCGCTATTCTCCCGGATCTCGCCGAAGGACTCCTCCACGCTGAAGCGCCTTCGATAGGTCCTCGGGGAAATCATCGCCAAAAAGGAGTCGACCACCGCCACGATCCGTGCGCCGATCGGGATCTCCTCGCCCTTCAGCCCCCGGGGATAGCCTTTCCCGTCGTAACGCTCCCGGTGGTGAAGGATGATCGGAATCACCGGTTTCAAGGAGCCGATCGACTTGAGAAGCGTCGCCCCCCGGAGAGGGATCCGCTTGATCTGATCGAACTCCTTTTTTGTCAGTTTTGCTTTCTTATCCCATATTTTCTCAGGGAATGTCAACTGTCCTGCGTCGAGAAGGAGGATCGCCCGCTCCAGCTCCGTCAGCTCCCGCCCGTTCAGGCTCAGGTCCTTTCCGACTTCCATCACGATTTTTCCGAAGACCGGAAGCTGGCTCCGATCCCCCCCGTAATGAAGCTCCAAGAGCTCGTTGATGGTCCGGATACTCCCCAAGGTCAACTTTTCGGTCTCTTCAAAGAGCTGGGCATTCTTGATCGCGATCACTCCCTGCTCCGAAAGGGATTTGAGGATTTCTAGATCCATCGGGGTAAAGGGTTGATCCCCGAGCTTGTCCCAAAGGCTGATCACTCCGACCACGTCCTCGTCGATCAGAGGAACGGCGACACAGTGGCGATCCAGATGCGGCTCTCCCGTATCGGCCACCTGGCCCTCGAGGCCCCGTCCGACTTTCAGTTTATGGGTTCGTTTGATTTTCCTTTCTTCCCCAAAGGAAAAGGAAGGGAGAAGGTACTGCTTCTCCGGATCCATCAGCATGATGGAACCGCCCCTTGCCTTCAAAACCTGCGCGCAAAGTCGGCTGATCCTCGGAAGGAGTTCGGTGAGCCTCAGGGAGGAGCTGATCACCCGGTGGACCGAGTGCATGGTGGAAAGCGCAAGCGCCCGAGGGTGGACCGTTTCATAAAAGTTGTCCAGTTCGTAAGCCTTGTAGGCGAGTTCCACCTGGCTCTGTAGGAAATGATTGAAAAGCACGAGGAGGGGACGAGTCTCTTTTTCGGGAAGGCTGAGCGAACAGAGAATCAAAAGGCCTTTGAGGCGATTGAGATGTTTTAAGGCGAAGACCGCTCCCGAGCGGTTAAAAGCGAATTTGTAGAAGGTGGGGAGCTCTTCAATCTGCTTTTCGTTCTCCGAAAGCTGCGTGAAATATTTTTCGAGAAAGCCTTCGCAACTCTGCTGGTTAGATTGGGACGTCGCGTAAAAGGAGCAATTTCCCTTTCGGTCGAGCCGCAGAAGATGATTCTCTTCCTCCTCGTTAATGATGTAGAGCCACCCGAGCGGGTGCCCAAAGCTTTTATTAAAGGCTCGGTAACCCTCCTGCCATTGAGGGTTCGGGAGGAGAAATTTCTCAATAACGCTTTTCTTTTGTCTTAACTTCATACGACGCCTTGACTTATTGACCTTCCGTCATCCTTTTAATTCTATCACTCGGCCGAGAGAGCCGCAATTCTCCCCCTAAACCCTTTCGAAAGGCTCAAAGAGGCGTTTGTACTCGTCCTGAACGTAGCGGTCGGTCATTCCCGCGATGTAATCACAGACCGCGCGGTGAAGCCCGTCTTTTCCCACCCGGTCCTTCACCGAGGGCGGCAGTTGGCCCGGTTTCTCGAGGTAAGCCTCGAAGAGTTTCCGGATAAATCGCTGTCCCTTCTCGGTCATTCGGACCACGCGGTAATGTTGATAAAGATTCGCGTGAAGGAATCGTCTTAATTCCACCCGCTTCCTGACCATTGAAGCCGACGTGGCAACGAGCGCCCCCTTGATCTTTTGAAGATCCTGGACTCCGCTCACCCCGAGCCGTTTCAAATGCCGCCTGGTTGTCTCCACGAGATCCATCACCAGACGGTTGATTAAAAGCCGGATTGTGAGGCGGCGCCTGTAAGCGTTTTCAATCTTGGGATATTTTTTCCGAATGTAGCTCTGAAGCTCCCGCCAAAGGGCCACTTTCTCCAGACCCTCTTCTGAAATCATCTGGGCCCGAAGCCCGTCGTCGAGATCGTGGCAGGTGTAGGCGATCTCGTCCGACTGATCGACGACCTCGGCTTCCACGGAGCGAAAACGCGCTTTTCCCCGCTCCCGGAATCGCTCGGGGTGCTTTTTAAGCCCTTCCCGCACCTCGTAACTCAAATTGAGTCCGGAAAAGTCCGGGTGAATCTCTTCCAGCTTCTCCACGAGCCGGAGCGACTGAACATTGTGTTCGAAACCGCCGTGCCCTTTCATCAATTCGGAAAGGGCCCATTCCCCGGCGTGGCCAAAGGGGCCGTGCCCCAGGTCGTGGGCCAGACTGATCGCCTCAATGAGATCTTCATTCAAAGAGAGCGCTCTTCCGATCGTCCGGGCGATCTGGCAGGTCTCGAGGGTATGGGTGAGCCGGGTCCGGTAGTGGTCCCCTTCGTGATTGACGAAAACCTGAGTCTTATATTGTAGGCGGCGGAAGGCGGTGGAGTGAATGATCCGGTCGCGGTCCCGCTGAAAAACGGTCCGCGCTTCGTGCTCCTTTTCGGGATGAGCCCGGCCGCGTGAATCCTGGCTCCGGACCGCGTACGGAGCGAACCTTGTTTCTTCTTCCCGTTCGACTCTTTCCCGGATCCCCTGTCTCGTCATTAAACGGCTCGGGCTACCTTTTCAGGAGGCGGCTGAGCGCCTGGTAGACCGCTTGAAGGGAATCAGAGATCACTTTGGTCTCTCCGAGGATCGGCATGAAATTGGTATCTCCCACCCAGCGCGGAACAATATGAATATGAACGTGGCCCGGAAATCCCGCTCCCGCAGCGCGGCCAAGATTCATTCCGACGTTGAATCCCTGGGGGTGAATTGCTTTAGCGAGAATTTCTAAAGACCGATCGAGAAGTTTGAGAAGATCCAGCCTTTCGTTATCCTTCAGCCGGGCGAGTGAAGGAACGTGTCGATGGGGAACGATCATCAAGTGACCGTTGTTGTAGGGATATCGGTTAAGCATGAGGAAGCTGTGGGGAGTGCGGTGGAGAAGAAGATGCGTCTTGTCCTTCCGTGCCGGCGCCCGGACGACCCGGCAAAAAAGGCAGCCCCGGGTTTTCTTTTCTCCTGAGACATACCGTTTCCGCCAGGGAGCCCAGATTCGATTCATGAAGGAATGATTTTCAATTTTCCGTAAAGGTCGAGGAGTGAATTGAGGTTCTCCAGATCCCAGACCTGAATCCTGGCTTCCTGGGCCATCAGTTTCGCATTGAGCTCAATCCCGCCCAAGGCCACCATCACCTTCCGTTGCATTTTTCGACGGAATTGCTTCAACTCTTCAGTAAAGCCGGTCACATCCCCCTCGGTCACCGGCTCTCGATAAACCTGACAGAGCCAGCGGCCCTGGGTCGTCCGGCCGAGAACCGGGAAGTACCGCCCATTCGTCGGCCTCGAGGCGATTTCCAAAAAGGCGGGGCATTTGATCCTTTTCTGATTGATTTCCACGGTGTCGTTTCGGAATTCGCGGAAAAGCGATTCGAGTCTTGCCGTGAGGTCGGTCCGGTCCCCCTCTTCAATCTTCCGGATCTCCTCCCGAAGCCGCTCCTCGAAATAGGCACGGGCCCGCTCGGGCGTCGGCTCGATCTCCCGCATCTTCACCTGATAAACGTTCCTGAGCCAGAACCGATAGAGGGGATCGGGAATGCGGTAGAAAGAGCCGCGTCTTTCCAGGGCCCCCTCCCCCACGAGCCTTTGGAGGAGTTTCTTCGTCTCGGGAGCTTTCTTACCGACGTAAGCGGCGATCGGAAGGTGCTTGGAGCGCCCATTCGCCACGGCGGTGAGCACCTTCACGTAAGGCTGGGGGTTTCGCCCGAGTCGAAGGAGATTTTGGATTTCCGCTTCGAAATGCCGGTTCACGAGCCCCCGGTCCGTAAAAAGGACCTCGGTCAGGGCCCCTAAAAGAAATTCTCTCGACCATACCTCCTGCTTCGTCTGAAGCGAATGAATGCGGGCTCCCTCGAGAAAAAGATCAAAGTAATAAGGCTGGTTACTGAAAAGATGACTGAGAAGCCGGAAGTCTTGCTCAGGAATCTTCAATTCCGGATAACGATGTTCTGCCCACGTGCGGATCGCTCCAGACTCAAGCGGCGCCACTTCAATCACTTCGAAATTTCCGAAAAGGAGCGAAAGCCGGTCGCTGAAAATTTCCTGGCTCTTGTGCGGTTCCGAGCTCGTCACAAGATAAAGCGTGTCCTTCTGGATCATCATTTCCTTGCCAAAGAGTCCGAAAGGGTCCCCGAGTTCGAGCGTCTCAAGCATCTGAAATTCGTCCAGGATCAACACAATCTTCTTCTTCGCTTCCTCGCGAAGGAGGGCGGTCAAACTCAGAAGCTCCCGGAAGGCGACCGCGGGCCGTTTCTGTAATGCGTGCTTCTTCACTTCCCGCATTCGTTCCAGGGTCTTCGGAATGTAGGTGCGGGAAATCTTGACGAGCTGCTGGAATTCCTCGGGAAAAGAGATTCCCTGTGAGGCGAGAAACGCCTGGAGGAGCGCTCCCAGCCACCGTTCGATGAAACCTTCGAGATCGGTCGCCGTGAGCGAGAGGTAGATCGGGATGATTTCGGAATCTTGCCGGATTTTCGCCAAGAATCGGCGAAGGAGATAGGTCTTGCCGATAAAACGGGGACCGACCAACGCAACGTTTTGCCGGTACCCCTTTTTTAAGGCTTCAAGACGCTGTTCGAGACGGCCAAGGATTTCTTCCCGGCCCCAGAGAGGAAACGGTTCCTGCCTTCCATCCATTCCAAGTGCCCTCAGAAAGGTTGAGGAAAAGGAGACTTCGGAGGAGCGAAGGAACTGTGAAATTGAGGTGGGGAAAATGACTTCATCAAGATAAGGCCCAACGCTTTCCCTCGCCTTCGCGCTCCCTAAGAATCAAAAAACTGACTTATCTTACAACGGAAAACGGAGAAATCAAGTACTTCTTGGAGGGAAACGGGATTAGGCGGATCTCGAGACGAAGAACTGATTGAGCACTTGAGTCTGGAGGTCGCGGACGAGCTGATCGAGGCCCAAACGGCTGACAATCCCTGAAGCGATGCTGAAGAATTCCTCAAATCCCATGACCCGGACAAGGTCTCGGCCGAGCCCGAGCCGGCTCTTCAACGCCTCTTCCGCAGGACCGGGCCTGCTCAGGATCGCTTGGAGAGCGTACTCCTCAGTCGTCTCCCTTCCCAATCGAGCTTCTCTCTCTTTGATCTTCCCGCGAAGGAGACTCACCGCTTCGACCGGGTCACTCGTGAAGGTGAAGGGTTCATACTTCACACTCACCAATTTTTGATTCAACGAAGAAGCGAAAGGATCGGTCTCATCCAAACCAAGAATGACCAAAGGAATCTGGCGGAAGACCGTGAGCGCCAACGCCAGACCGTGCGACGTCTTAATGAATTCGGCGTCGAGAATCAAACCTTCATTCGGGTGAACCCCGAACTCGGCAATCGCCACCACGCTCTGGGCCCGCTGGGGCTCGGGAATCACCGGAAGGCGAAGGCCCTCTTGCGCGGACGCCCGAGAATCCACTAGCGTTTCCACCACCCTCCGCAACTCGGAACGGCCGGTATCGCTTCCCTCGACCTCCGGACGGGCCATCGCCGCGGCAAGGGCCGCCCCCACCGTCACCACCCGCGATTCATATGTTTCTTCCTTTAAGACCGTCACGTTCACAGCCAGAATGCCGTCCTCAAAGGTCCAGAATAGAACTTCCCCGGGGATACGATAAGAATTGCTTCCAAGGTTAAAGGCAATGTCGGATTTTCCGGTTTCCGCAAAAAAAAGAACCCCTCGGAGAGGGACCCGTGGAAGTCTCAGAATGTCTGAACCTGAAAGAATCCGATTGAAGTCTTCAGGCTCTCCCGGCAAGGTCCGTCTGAACTCGCGCAATTTGGGCGCTGAGCTCTCGCTCAGGACCGGGATCGAAACGTCTTTTCTCGCCCCCTCTTCAGGAGGAAGCGCTGCTCGCACAATTCCCTGAAGGGTATTTTTATCACTGAGGAAACCGCTGACAAGCTGACCGGTCTGGTCTTGATTCTGCCAGTTAACATTCAAAAAGAAGAGACCAAGGTTTGCGAAATCGGTTCCGGGCCGTTCGAGCATCCCTGCGATTTCAGTCTCCTGGGCCTGAACCACTTGCCGAAGCGCTGCACTCGGAATCCCTCTCCAATCCTGCACAACGCCTGTGGAACGAACTTCGGCTCGGGCAGCTTGGAAACCCGCTGCGGAGAGCCTCCCGAGAGCCGCCTTGCGAAGCGCTGACTGAAGGTCTTTTAAATACTCAGGAGAATGCTTTGTCGCATTGGCTCTTAAGGCATAGGCAGGGGGAGTTGTGAACGAGATCAGAAGCGATGAAACAGCGATAAGGGATAACAGGCTCTTTGAGCGGTTCATTTTGGGATTGTTCGGCGAATCAATTAAGTTAAACACACGACTTTCGTGAAGTCAAGAGTACGGCCTAAATACGAGCCTGGTATTCTCGATTGTGAGAGAATGCTATGTTTTGCTAGTGGGCTTCGCGGAGCATTACGCGGCGCGTCGGATCGCTGCCAAGGCAGAGGCGAGCTTCGCGATTTCGCTCACCTTGAGCGACAAGACGCCGCGATCCTGTCCAAAAGCCCGAAATCCCCGGCTCTCCATAAACACACTGAGCGCGCGGGGATCCCGCCGCAACTCTGGCTGTTCTTTGAGCAAAAAGAGAAGCGCAATCGTCGCTCGCAGGGCAAGAAGCCTGAGCCTTTTATCTTGAATACCGGAGACAAGCGCCCGCGCTACATCGAGCACGAGTCGGGGGTCGATCTTCTCCAGGTTATCGAGATTCCACCCTTTGCCGTCGAGAAAGCTCGGCGGCCCGTAGAAAACACTTTTTTCTCGAGAGAGCAGTTTCAAGGTGGCCGCGTTTTCTTCTCTTTCCTCCACGCTCTCGAAATCGGCCGTAGCGGTGAGCCCTTGCCAGAGTTTCGGAGCGACGCTCGTCCCCTTCGGATAAACGAGGGTGAACTGACCGATCACCTCTTTGAAAAATTCAAGCGCTTCGCGGTATTCCGCCACGGCGTCGGCCGAGAGCTCCGGAATCATTAAACCAAGAGCAAACTTTCGTTTTTGAGCGATCCAAGTCTCCACCAGCGAACGAAGGGCCGCTTCGGCCTCTTCAAGCTCTTTGGGATCGACCTGGATGTCGGCCTGCGCCACTTCGACTTCTTCCTTGAAGACCTCAGGCGCTAAGACCCGCATTTCACTTCTCACGCGCACGGCCTCAAGGCCCCCTTCTTCGATGAGCCCTTCCTTGATGAGCGGCTCGTAAGCCGCCGCGAACCCAATCTCAGCCAAAGCTGTCGGAATCGAAGTCTGTTCCCTGAGAAACGTCAGGACCGCTTTCTTCGGTCCCTCAAAGCGCTGTCGAAGCCCGATCACTTTCCGCCGCCCGGTTTTTTCCGCGGCCGTTTTCACATCGATTAAACTCCGCACCTCGGAGCGAAGGTCGGTCACGAGTTGTTCCACTCTTTCAGGACGATCGAGTCCGGCGAGCACCGCGAAACTCGTAATTCCTGTCGGCCGCGCTTCCCGAACCGCCGGCACCTCCGCCCGTATTTCCGCGCGGCGACGGCCGGTTTCGGGATCGTAAATCTTCTCGATCCTGGTGAGGTAGGTCTTCAGAACCTCTCGGCCGGGAAAATTCAGGTTGCTTTGTAAGTCAATCGGCTTTTCCGGCACGTCTTTCAAGCTCTCGAGCTCCCTTCGCACCAATTTAATGTAATTCTTGACTTGTTCCGGAGGCAATGCGCCGATTCTCTTTGATACGCTTCGGCCACGACCGATTGCCGCCTTCGTGAACCGAAGGTCGAACACCAGATCCTCGATACGGGCGGCAGGAAACAGAGGCCTCGTAGGAACCACACTCTGGGTCTCCACTTCGTATAAGCCCGGCATCACCCCCTCGGCTGTGGCTTCTGTGACGAGCTCGACCGCCTGGGGCATCTTCTGGTCGAACCTAGTAAATTCACTATATTTTGTCCAAAGCAAGCGTCCGTCTTTGCCAACGATAAAATCCCCGAGCGGAAGCTCCCTTGCCTCGGAATCGATGAGACCCACTTCTTCTTTAATCCAAAACAGGTGCTTGGCGATGTTGCGATCAGTACGGTTACGGGGCTGTTCGGAAATTCTGCGGAGTCTTTCGCGCATAAATTCTGACTGAAAGAGGTGTCCATATGGCGAGATGGAGATGGCCGCTACCCACGGCGGGTCCTGGTACCGGCGCCCCGCCTGGTAACCCTCATTATCTTGATCGAGGATTCTCAAGCCGTGCTCAAGCTCATAAATATCCCTTAGCTCTTTACTTGGAGATAATGATTTCAAAAGATCGAACTCCTTCATGAAAGATTGGTTATCAAGCCCCACCAGCCAACGCTGGATTTTATCCACTTCCTCCCGATCCATCCGCACCTCGGAGCGGGCGGCCTCTCCTCGATAAGTTTCCGGAATGAGGGCTTCGATTCGCTCTGCCAAGGTTCTAGAGAATTCGCTCACAAAGGGGATTTCCTCTCTGTTCAGTTTTTCGCTTTCTCGAGCGTTTGCGCTGACTTGGGTAAAAAGATTGGCGATTTGTCTCAGGCTTCCCCTGAATTCCCCCAGCACCGCGTTAAGGTTTGAAAAGCCTGGGGGGACTCGGTCTCTGTCCGTAAAGGAAAAAACCATTGTGGGCTCATAGCCCTCAACCTCGCTTCCCTCATAAAAGACCTTCCCGAGTCTGAGGCTCATATCATCCTCTTCTCTCTTGTCGCCTAAGCGAACAACAAACGAGTCAAGGGATACCCCCCGTCTTCCCTCTAACGGGATCCGGGTTGTCACAACCGCATTCTTTCTATTTTTATAGAAAGAGATTTCGCGCCACCTCCCCCCGCCTTCTGGAAGGGTGATCTTGACATAGTCCCCGAATCGGCTCGTGCTGCCCCGTTCCACTTGAGAAATTCCAGCCGGGTCTGCTTGAGCACCGAGCCCCGGCTCGACACGGACCAGCCGCTTCAAGGTATCCAACAGGTACTGAATTTCCGGGGCCAGCCTTTGAATTTCCGGATCCAGAAGATGGCCGAGCACGCTCCCAAGATCGATCCCAATCACATTCGCATAAGCCGCGTAAACCACCTGCAAGTCGACCTCAAACTGCAGAGTGAAGTTCCCCAGATTTTCTAAGGCCCTGAGGAATTCACGGCCTTCCTTAATGAAATAAATCTTAATCTCACGCTCCGACTCGGCCGCCCGCGCCGGATCGAATTCTTCCGCCTTTTCAATCAGCTTCTCAAGTTTTTCTACCGCTTCTACATATTCACTACTCATCCTCGGTATTGCGCCTTCTAGGGTGTCAGATTCAAATTGGTCACCGATTTCGACAAACCTATTCACGCGCTCTTGGAAGCTCCGCACCTCGGCGCGGGCGAAGGCTTCCACTGGCAAGGTTTCAGAAGTGAGGAGTGTTCGAATCCTTTGGGGAAATTCTCGACTGAACTGATCTTCAGAGATGAGGATTCCATTGTCGTATTCCTTTGCCAGTTTCCGAATCGTTTCTTTCCAGGTATTCGACTGTAAAGTGGGATCGTCTGAGCGCGTCGTCTCAATATACACGATCAGTTGCTCTGCTCTTTCTTGAAGACTAAAAGTTTTTCCCACTATCCCCTTGAGATAGTATCCGAGCTGTTCATCGGCCGTCTGAAACACCTCGGATTCGTTCGAAAGGTATTGTTTAGAAAGAATCAATTGTGAAATTGATGCAGAAGTTGGGTCTAACGAATCAATCATGTATTCAGTGTGGAGTTGGATCGCTTTCTTTATCACGGAATATTTCATTAGTTCCCGGTCTTTGGCTAATTGGCTAAGGAATCCCGCTTGGGCCTTTATCGCTCCGGCCACTTCGGGTAGGAGATGCAAAATCAAATACGCCACCAGGTGAATGTTGAGATCGTGAAAATGAAGCGGCCCCTGAGAGGAAAAAACCGCCTGTCCCTGGGCCCAGTGATCGATCACTTCTGTTTCACTCGCCTCTTCCACTCCAGAATAGCTCCAGAACCAGGCCGCGTCTTCCGGATCAACGCCCAGCAGTTCTGCAATACGTGCGTTGAGGGCGGCCGCGTCAGGAGATTCAAACCCCCCGTTCTCTAAGGCTTTAAAGCCGAGTTTCTTCGCCAAGAAGGGAAAGAGCCGTGCAAACGACCCAACACTCAACGATGTGTCTCCTTCGAACCGATAGGACTCCTCGTTTTCAATTGGCCGAACAGTGTAAATCAATCCCCCGTGATCGGGCCTTGCGTCGATAACCTCCCAACTCCGACCCCGCGGATACTCTTCCTTTTCTGCGCGCACCTCGGCGCGGGCGCGGCTCTTTGAAAGAATCAAATAGGCCTCTTCAAGTTTTGTTTGAGAGCGGCTGCCCGGATTGAAGTCCCGGTGAGCTCCGGCAATTCCATCGAGCACTTCGTCAAGCTTCGCTCTTTCGTTGATCCGCTTCAATTCCCCAAGGACATAATCCAGGCTATTTATTAAATTGGTTCCTACTGCGGCGCTCATTGCTTCTTCTACGCGGCTTTTGACTTGATCGATTTCATAGGAGGTCGTCTTAACCTCATCCCACCCTTTGGGTTTTGGCCTCTCATACCTTCTTTCCGCCGTTAAACGGACGAGATATCCGAAGGGGGTATCCCCTGCAAGCTTTAAACCTCCCGCACTATCCGTGACCAAAAGCCCTAAGGCAATATCCCGAACCGCTTCCTCTTTACTAATGGGAAAATCGCCGAGCGTCTCCCGATCAACAATAAATGATTCCTGAGTGGACCGATCCCTAAATTGTTTGGCGTTATCATTTCTTCCTCTTAACAACTTTTTTTGATAATCGAGGGGGCCTTTTGGATAATAAGCAGGATTGACGCTTAACCGGTCACCCGACTGTATCAAGAATCCAGCGCGTAGATCCCGTTCCCTTTCTACGACATTCGGGAGCGGCATCGTTCCATCGTTTCCGACGATAAAACCGGGAGGCATTCCAGGCCAGGAATTAAGAATTCTTCCTAACTTTGCCCCTTCAACAGGATAAAACTTTGCCTCTGCTTCCCGCACCTCGGCGCGGGCGGGAGCAGCGAGGCCGGCTTTGTCGAAGGGATCATCAGCCCAGTTGGGTTTGTAAATTTTTTCGCGAACGGGTTTCCCGGTTAATTGTAGTAACCTATTATGACTCTTCAAATCCTCTTCCGTTCTTGGATCGAATTCGGGTTCGCCTGTATCGGGATTCGTCAGCTTTCTTGTTTCATCGTATTGTCCATAACGAGCAGACACAAATCCGCTTGAACCAACCTGCTTATCACTCTGAGCCTGCGGTATTTCTTGGGTAACCGTCAGCCTCTCTTCTTCCTTTGCGCTCAGGATCGCTTGATCAATTTCTCGAACAAGTTCCACGGAATGCTGGTCATCTCGCGGATAGATAGTAATAAATTTTCCTCGGCCCTTTTCCTCACGGTTTGCCGTTGAATCCCTTAAGGACCGCATTGTCATTACCTTGTGATAAATATTGTGCCTTTTTAGAATCGGCAGAACGATGTCGAGGATCTGGGCAGCGTTCTCGGGCGTACCACTGACGTGAACTTTCCACCCTCCATTTTCCCGACTGGGTAATGGATTATTTGAGAGGCGCCAACCTTTGGCTACGATATCATTCTGGAGATAATCCTCGGTTCGCTTGGCAATAGGATCGGTTACTTCCACAGCCGGAGCAGGTCTGGCTTTGACTTTCTCTGCAAATTGTCCCGCTAACCTGTTCACCTCTCCGGTTTCTGAGGGAAGTCCTAGAAATTCATCTACTTCTGCTTCCGAGGGCGAACGACCCAGATTTGTCCTAAACGGTTTCTCGAGGATTGACTTGGCGAATTTTATCGCCGTGTCATCCCGCACCTCGGCCCTCGCCGCGGGGAGTTCTTCGGCCTTCAAAGCCTCCAAATCTTTCTCCCAGTAGGCCTCCCCCTCCTCGCCGCTCACGAGCTCAAATCCGAGCGGCTTGAAAAATCTTTCGTCGGCGCCTCGGATCACCGGCACTCCCCGCATCCTGGCGAATCCGTGGGCCTTCAGCCACGGAAAAACTGCCTGGTTAAACCAATCGACAATTAAAGTGCCTGAGCTCTTTTCCCGGCCCGGATGCTTCCGGTTGTATTCTTCGACGGACGCCTGGACCCAGTTTTTAAATTCCGTCCTCCGCTCAAGAATCCCAAGCCGCACAAAATTCTCCCCTTTCTCTTCAAGAGGAAAGAGGCTCAGATTGAGCACGGGGGCGTCGGCTTTTCCCTCGGCATAAAAGTCCAAATGAAGAGGATATTTGCCCGTGGGCCGGAGGGGGTCGGTCGATTTACTCACCACCTCCACCCGGCGGATTTTCAGGTTGGGGAACCCCCTCCATTCGGGGACTAAATAGACCAGGTCGTTTTCTTCGTCCTCAAGAGAAAAGCTCTCTTTCGTTTCGTTCCACCGATCGCCTTTCACCCCCTCCAGGACGTCAACCTCCGCTTCCTCTCCTTCCATCCCCATTCCGCCTACGAGTTCAAGCATTCGTACCTCTTCAGGCGTTACCCCTGGCTCCTCAGCCTCCGTTGGCTCTTCCTCTTCTCGGATCTCTCCCTTAAAGAGATCCAGCACCCTTTCCATCTCCTCGTCTCTTTCCCTGGGACCCAAGGCCAATTCCCACTGTTCTTCTTCTCCGGCCGGGATCCCCACTTCTTCAAGCGCGCGCTTCCGCTCAAGATACTGTCTTCTAATCTTTCTTGAATCCAAAGCTCCGGCGGTTTCGTCATCTTGCTGGCCGAGCTCTTCTCCGGGCAAGCGAAAACCTCTCTCAAGAATCGCCTGGCCACCCTTCCAACTTTCAACGGCTCCTAGGAGTTTCCTAAAAACGGCCAATCCTCCTTTTGAATGAAGATCGCCGAGGATCTTCCGAACCCTCTCATCCCCGAACTCCTCTCCCCCCCGCCTTTCTTTCATCGCTTCAGTGATCCCATCCGTGACGACGAGGGCCACTCCGGCTCCACGAACGATTCTGGGCTTCGCCTCCCCGACAGGCATCCCAATATCCAGGGCCTTAATGTGGGTCTCTCCCATTTGGAGAAGCGGCTTCGCTTTCTGGGCCTCAGTCCCGCCCGAATAAAATCCCGGCACCCCTCCCGTCAGATTTTCATAGTGGGTCTCCGTTTCGGCATCGTACAAAACTTCCGTATAACTAAAGTTACCCGCCTCCTCCCTAAAGACTTCCGCGAACAGATCAACGAGGGTGGTGACAAACTTCAGGTGACCCTGATAAATGCGGAGCCTTTCCGCTTCATCTTTCGCGTTCGCAATCCGGTCTTCCAGCGTTCCCCCGCGCTGGTACAATCTCTCTGCTTTCTCCACCACGCTCGTCAGCCGGCTGACCCCGTGGCCGGTGGCATCTCCCATCCTGAGGCTCACAAACCGTCCATCTTGACTTACCCCCGCCACCATCCAATCGGCGCCAAATTCCTGAAGGGGCTTCACGCTGTAATAAAGACCGAGCCCGTGATGTTGCTGTTTCGTCTTTGAATCTTCCACCCGGTTCCGTGTTGCTTCGATCACCCGCATCACTTCACGGTCACTCGTGGGGACATCGTCCCGCAAAAGAAGCATCAAGTCCCGAAGGTCGGTGTCCCCTTCTTCGATCGAGATTCCCAACCTTGCCACTTCTTGTCTTGCTCGGGATAAAACCTGCACCCGTTGGTGCAGTGCCAATCGATTGCGGTGGCTCCGTACTTTTCGAAGGACTTGATTCTTTCTTTCAGAAAGTTCTCCGGGAAGTTTTGCCTCGGTGAAAAGCTTGATCAGTCCATCGACCTTATCTTTCCAGCGAAGGCTTGTGAGACCCGCTTCAATCCTCCGCTCCACTTTGTCAAAATCGACCTTTTCAGCTTTGAGGAGCGCTTTGACCCGCGCCACAAAGGCGCCTTCTTTGGTTCTCTCTATTTTTCGATTCTGCAGTTCAAGGACTTGGATGATTTCGCCCAGGCGGTCGCGAACACCGGCCGGAGGCTGTCCTATTCCGGTTTTCTCTTTGCGCTCTTTAAGGGTCTCGATCATCGCAAGGATCTGTCGATTGGTCGGTTTGGCAAGAATCTTCTGGAGTGTTGTATTAACCTCGGGAGGTTCGATCGACGATTTCTCCTTCGTGTAGGCTAAGAGGAGAAGTTCCGCACTGGCCTCAAGCGCCCCTATCGGTATTGGAGTGGCGGGTGCGATTTTCTCCCGCTCTTCCTGCTCGCTTTTTTTCTGATGGAATTGAAGCCTCTCAATGACTTGACCCAATTTCGAGCTGATCTCTTCGGGAAGTCTGGGACGCTTAGTCGGCTCTTGATGTCCTTTCAACAACCCGATAATTTCGCCGAGGGCCCCGCTCGTCGCTTTCGGCAGCCCCGCCTCGAGTGTTTGGTCAACCTTCGAAGGATCGACTTCGCCCTCCCCTCTCCTGTAGGCCAAAAGCGCCAGGTCCGCACTCACTTCGAGCGTCCCCTGCCGGAGTTCGGAGCGGGAAGCCTTCAGCTCCTGTTCTAGAGCCGCCTTCTGAAGATTCCGGACCCTTGCGAGGGAGCCGTTGATATTCTTTTGAACCTCTGCCGGGCGAACGGTGCTTCCCGGCCCTTTCATGTGCGCTTCAAGCCGCCGAATCACCTCCCCAAGGGCTACACTGCTCGCTTGAGGAAGATTTTTCTTGATCACCTCATCCACGTCGGAGGCCGTAACGGTCATCTTTCCTCTCAAAGTGGCAAGTTCGACAAGGTCCACACTCGCATCGAGGGCCCCTTTTTCGATTTCGAGAGGAACGGTCGCGGCTTGCGGAGGCTCTTCAATGGAACGCCACGTGGGAGCGATTTGGCTCACGAGCAAACGCACCCTTTCTCTCAAAGGTCCCTGCACCTCCTCCGGGAACCTGCCGCGGAAACTTTCATCAAGGTAGCGAATCATCATCTGCCGGGCACCCGCCCGGTCCCCCGCCTGGATTCTTCTTTCAACTTCGTTGAACAGGTTTGAGAGACGCGTTTGAGCGGCTCTGAAGTCCCTTTTAACTAACTCATTTCGCATTTGACCGATAAAGACTCCCGTCGTCTCGAAGGGAGTGAAAAACCTTGTTTCCTGCTCCCGTTCCTCGCCCGCCGGCTCGCGAGCGCGTTCAGTTTCAATCAGGCGGAGGGCAAGCGCTCTCTGATTCAGTGTTAGGTTAAGGCCCGGCAACTCTCTTTCGATTTGGTTGTAAAAATGATCGGGGGCGAGCGTGACCCCACGGCTCTTGAGGAATCTTGCGCTGGGGCCGAGTCTTGCCTCAAGATCTTCGAAGAATCTTTTTGCCGTATCCAATTCCTGGTCTGTGAAGGATTCCGTAGCGGTTGCAGCCCCGGTAAAGAGCGCCGCCATCAGTTCGTAGCCTGTGGAGTCCCGGGTATTTTCATCGAGGATTCGGACTGCCTCTTTTTCCCGCGCTTGGGCCGCCCATTCCTTGAGAGCGTCCCGGAGCCCAATCAATAGGCGAAAGTTGTCAGCGCTGCCCTGGTTCTTTGCCATCGCCTTTCGGATCGTGTCCCGGTTGTAACGTTGGATCGGAAGAAGCCGAGACGGGTCTTGCTCTGCCACAGCACCCTCTTGGCGCTCCTCCACCCAAAGGTAAAGAGAACCCAAGATCGCTCTGACGTACTCAGGCCGCTTGTCCTGGGTGAGATCCCGGACTGTTCCCAAGATAATGTCGGCTTCGTCGGCCTCCCCGGCTCGTAACTCCGCGCGCGCCGCAGATCGGATTCGTTCCAACTCAGCCGGATTTGCCTGGTGATACTTGAGCCTTTCGATAATCTGGCCCAAGTTTAGAGACGCCGCTTCGGAGCGCTCCTCGCGGCTTGGCCTTCCTTGCCATTCTTCGAGGGATTGGGTGATCTTCTCCAAACGCTCCCGGCTCGTCTCAGGAAGTCCGGCCAGCGTCTGGTCGATCTCTGAAGGTGTAAGCGCAGACTCTCCCTTTGATCGAGCAAGCGTTTCCAAGTTACGGGATTGACCCTGCACCGCCATCTCTTCCTCGACCACCTCACGGGCGCCATCAAGGGCGAGGAGCGCGGAGGCGGCTTTGTTCTGTACTGAAAATTCAGGGTCCTCGAGCGAGGCCCTTACCAAAGCAGAAATTGCGTGGCGATTGCGCCTCGTTGCGTTCTCTCCAAGCAGACCGATCAGAGTGATTTTCTGATCCATATCCCGTTCCTCGCCCAAGGCGCTTCCCAGGGCTTCGACAATGGCGTGCCGGACCGCTCTCTGTTTTTCCCCGGCAAGCGCCTTCATTAATTCCGGGAGAACCTCCCGGGCCGCGAGGCCATTCTCGCCGAGGGCCTGTGCCGCAGCATAACGATTCACGGGGTCAGAGTCAGCCGTGAGGATCCCCATTAATTCTGCGGGAGTTTTCTCCCGAAGCTCAGAGCGAACCCGGGCTTGGGAAGTGATCGGAATACGCCCGATGGTCCCCACCTCAACTTCTGCCCCGGGGAAAGTCACCGTCCCCTCTCTGACCAAGTCGACCTCGCCTTCAATAGCGGTCACGGCAGTCTCGCGAGGCTCCGCCTTTTCAGCGGCCGGAACAACGCGGGCACCGCGACGTTCCCGACCGAGCGCTTTCAGGACTTCCACGGCAAAGCCGCTAGTGTTGTAGGTACTCACTCGCGTGAAAATGCTTCTCAGGGCGGTTGTGACTTCTGAAACTTTGGCAGGCGTAGGTTCCGGCGTTTCGGCGAGTCGCGCCGCCTCACGAATCTCTTCGGCCACCCGCCGAGCTTGGGGAGTGACTACCTCAGGCGCCGGAGTTTCCCCCGCAATTTCGCCCAGCGCCTCTACGAATCGGGGCAACGTGGTCACCACCAACCCTTCCGTGGTGACCGATACGTCCTCCGGTAAAATTCCCGTCAGATAGAACTGTCTCAGTACCGCTGAATTGAGTTCTCGAATCAGAGCGCCCCGCTGAGGAACAATGGCGTACGGCTGGGACTCACCGACGTGACTGAGGAGTGAGGAGACGTTTTCGAGCGTGAGCTCCTTGCGGCGAATCAGCGTCTCAAGCCCCCCAATGAAGGCGTTGAGCTGGAGCTGGAACCGGTGCCAGAGACGATTCACGGTCTCGTCCCGGAAGGCGTTCAGCTCCTTTTCGATGTCCTTCAGAATCTCTTCACGGGAACGGGTTTCGGTTCTCTCCTTGCCGAATTTCTGGTAATAGACCCTTAAGAGAAGATCAAGGTACTGTAAATAAACGCGGGCTTCGACGATCCTCCCCTCCTTCGACAGGGTGCGAAGGATCTCATCCCGCCAAAGCTTCAGGGTTCTCTTAAATTCCGGCTCGCTCAATTCAGAGACCAGTCGAAGCGTCGAATGCCGGGCAAAGGCGTCGTAAAAAGTGGTCTTCAGATCACCTTTATAGGAAAGCTTTCCCTCCATCAGATCCTGGTAGAGTTCCTGACCCTCCAATGACTGGATGCGGGGAGCGACGACCGCAAAAGAGATTTCCTCCTCCTTGAGGTTCATTTCAATCCCTTTGGCGTGAAAGCCGCCGGCGAGCACAATCGCTCCGCGCGATTCCTTCTTCTTGAGAAGCCCGACGAGATTTCTCCGGAAGGCCTGATCCCGTTCGAGCGCGAGGCGGTAGAATTCAAGGGCGGGCCTCAAGCGGGCCTGGGCCTCGCCCGCGATCGAAAGAAACTCCTCCGGCGCACGGCGGTACTCATCGAGCTGGTCCCTCGTGATTTCCAGGGAGGCCAAATCTCTCAGGAGCCTCATTCGGTGATATTTCTGAACGAGTGCCGCCTCCTCGGGATTTCGGATGAGTTCCTTTTCCACGCCTTGAAGGAGCGTTTGAAGCTCGTCGAAGAGCCGGGTCCCCTTCACCGTGGCCAGGGTCTCGGCCTGTCCCAGGAGCCGAAGCATCAGAGGAGTCAGTTTCGGTTTCACCCCGATCGACTTCGCCGTTTCGGTCATTACCTTGAGGAAGCTTCCCGCCTCAATTTCTCCCGTAACGAACGCCTGGAAACCGGCGTTGAATTCCCGCTCCCGCCGGAGATCGAGACGGTCGGAATACTTCTTTTTGAAAGACTCCGCCATTTGGCGGACCGAACTGTCGAGATCCCCCTTTTCACCGGCTGATTCCTTTTCAAACTCAAGCGATTCGAAAAGCTTCCAGAGCTCCGGGAAGTCGGAAAGCCGCTGCCGGGCGCCCTCGAAGGTGGTTAGATAATTCAAGAGCTCGAGAAGATAGGCATTTTCATTCTCGAACGCTTCCAGGTGCTCGTGGAATCCGATCAATTTCCGGGAGAAGACCCGATTTCTCTCGCGATCTAAATCTCCTTTGAGCTCTTTAAGCTGAACCAGGACTCCTTCCTTTTCCCGGAGAGCGCGCAGGTAGGCAAAGTAATCCGCCTCGTAAAGATCCCAGTCCTCCATTCCGTAATAGGCCGCACTCTCCGAATTGAGAATCGCGGCCATCTCCGCACCGGAGAGTTCACCCCGTTGAAAATATTCCCCGACCACTTTTCTCTTGATAAAGCGATCGGGAAAAGTACGAAGCAGCGTGGGATCGAGCTTGCCCGCTCCTCCTTCCAGAGCGACCACGTCCACCTGGTAGGTCGTCTGAAGGTACTGAATCAGCTCCTGAATCCGTGCCTGGGCGTCTGTGACGGCGTGAGCGTCTTGGATTACGACCACGTAGGGTCCGGTCTCAGGCGAGTGATATTCGCGTTGGATCGTCCCCAGCTCCTCAGGGACATTGAATTTATCCGGAAGCCCGGGCGAAACGGCCTGTTCAGGGACCGGGAAGGTAAAAGGGGTCTGGGCCCACGTGGAATTGGTAAGGGTAAAGAGAATAGTCGTGACGAGTGCAGTGATTCTGAATAGAAATTGTCCCCTGCTCCCCATAGCTTTTGCCCTGCTCCAAAAGAGACTTCTTATATCCCATAATTAATATATCCACAGGTGATCAGAGAAAGCAATTACTGCTAGCTCTTGCTATTTAGAGCTAGCAATAGAATTGGACTCGATAAGGTCTGATCCTATGACAAGAAGGAAGGTTAGGACGAAAGAGGCCAATCCTCTCCGGTTCCCCATTTTTCACGCAGGACCTCGAAATAGGGGCTGGGCTCCTCGGAGAGTTCGAATCGCGGCCTCACCATTAATACGGAAAATCCGTGCTTCTGGAATCGATCGGCCAGATCTTCAGCATGAAAACCTCCCACAATGACCGCGTAGAGCTTTTGCCGCTCCGCTTCCATTTTTTGGACTGCATTTTCGAAAAGCGCGGCCTCCCGCTTCTGGGCAATCTCATAAAATTGCTTTGCCAGGGGAACCTGCCTGCTCACCTTTTCAAGCCCTCCCCCTGAATCGAGTAAGGCTTCGCTCCCCTGGGGGTCCCAACGCCCCTCGAGCGCCTCAAACCGTTTGAGATCTCGCGGCGTCCAGCCAAGTTTGAAAAGTTTTTCGGCGAGCGTGAGATAATCAATCAGGTCTGCTGTTCGTTTCCCTTCTTCGGAGGAAAGGAGACGGGCCCGGATCTCCCCTTGTATCTGATCCGCTTCTTGAAATAGCTCGGCCGCTCCGAGCCCTTCCGCTTCCTTCATTAAATGGAGCGCCTTTTCGATTTGTGCGGTCGAGGCGCGATCAAACCTCGGACGGTATTCTTTCTTCATCTCAAGAAGTGTCCTCAGTAACGGCGCCTCGCCCCCGAGATCCGAATTCTTCCACTCCTGCCTTAAGGGATAAAGCTCCTCTTTCGTGAGCGCACGAGAAAGCGCCTGGGTCAGTTCTTTTTTCTCAAGTTCAAGCCGGCTCGGATCGAGATCCTTTTCCTTTTCCCTGATCTTCAGCCACTCACGAAACGTCGGAAAGGGATTAAGCTCAATGCCGATCCCTTGGGCCCTTTCGGTCAGCGCCTGAAAATAGACCAAAAGGGAAATCTCTTTCGCTTCGGCCTTCTCCTTCAAGATTTCAATCTCGAGAAGCTCCGCGGGGTAGTGTTTTGTTCTTAACTCGAGGGCCTTTGCCTTGAGAGGGCTCACCTCTTCTAATGCCTGCCTCTGCACTTTAAAGAAATTTAGATAAGCTTCGATGTTTTGCCGGTAAAGGGAGGGGTCTTCAAGGCCCCAAAGGCGGATCTCATCGTTTTCGAGGGTCAGGTCGAGAAACTCCTCGCCCGAGATTTTTCCTGCCTTGAGAAAAGTCTCGGCCACCTCTCCGGCCCGATCCTGGGGAACCCCTTCCCGGAGATAGGAGAGGTCGACGTCTCCCACTCCCCCTTCGACCAAAACGAGTTTGAGTCCGTGGGCGAGCACCAAACGTCTCAAGATTTCGGCCAGACTCCTTTGCGCCTCATAATGGCTGTGGGCGTCTTGAATCAGAACCACCTGAGGAGCTTCAGGGATTTTGGAGGTGTGCCGCATTTCAATCCGGCCCAATTCGGACGGAATAGAGATCGGCGCTTCTTCACTCAGGGCTCGGACGGGATTCGCTGCGAGCAAAAAGAGAAAGCAAACCCAATAAAGGAGGTATTGTTTCAAGGAAGACACGCTGAAAGTTAACCACACAACCCCAAGCCGATCAACTCGATAAGGATCGAGGGGGCTGCAAGGGGTCTTCACCTTAGCCTGAGGGGATCGGATCTAGAAACTGAACAGAGTCTCCTTCCCGTACCCTGTTTCTTTCAAACCACCCCTGATTGACCTCCAGAGCAAAACGGGTGTCCTGGGGGGACGCGTAAGATATCTCTGGACGCCCCGGCTCCATATTCCTAATCTCCAAAAGCTTTCCTTCCCCGTCGATGAAAGCAATCGTTAAGGGTATGTGAACCCCTCTCATATGAAAAACGGCTTTACGATTTTCTGGCAACACAAAGAGCATTCCTTCGTTCTCGGGGAGATATTCCGCGCTGGATAGTCCCTTTGCACGCTCTTTGGAATTTCTTGCCATTTTTGCTTTAATGATACCCTCTCCGACCCGTAATGTGACGTAAACATCGTCTTTCTCTGAGCGGCCTGAGCCGATACTCAGCAATGCAGCTGTAAAAATACAGGCAATCAAGAACGGTTGTTTGTTTCTCTTGAACCCAACCTTGAGTCTTGTCATCGATTAATCACCTATAAGGTAGTCCCGAAATTTTCGCTCCCGATTCAAAGGGGCAGCGGGACTCCTCTGCTTTTATAAGTTTTGTCCCGCAGTCCCGAAATTTGAGCAAAGCGAAACATTAGGGAAGCCCCGCGTCGCAGCTTCGCTGCTCCTGGGGCGAACAATTTTTCACTTCGTTCAAAATTGTTCGGGGCGGCAGGATTTGAACCTGCGACCCCCTGCTCCCAAAGCAGGTGCTCCACCAGGCTGAGCCACGCCCCGATCCAACCCGAAGAAAATGTGTTAGAAAATGGAACGCCCTTTGTGCACGCTCACAAGAAGACCGAGCGCAATCGCATTGGACACGAGCGAAGAACCGCCGTAGCTGATGAGCGGGAGCGTGATCCCGGTGATCGGAAGGACACCGAAGGTCATTCCAACGTTGACGAGGACCTGAAAAAACATGATCGCCAGGAGGCCCGCTCCGAGGAGTCTCGCCTTCGCATCCGTCGTCCTGTCGATCACGAGAAAGATCTGATAAAAGAGGCTTCCGAAGAGAAAAAGAAGCGCGAGGCTTCCGACAAAACCCATCTCTTCGGCGATCACCGAAAAGATAAAATCGGTGTGGTGCTCGGGAATAAAGTCGAGCTGGCTCTGGGTCCCGTGAAGCCACCCTTTCCCAAAAAGACCGCCGGAGCCGACCGCAATCTTCGACTGGACTGCGGTGTAACCCGCCCCCAAAGGATCAAGATTGGGGTTCATAAAGACGAGGATCCGCTTTTTCTGGTAGGCCTTCAAGACGCTCCAAACGAAAGGGGAAACCAGGAGGCCCGAAAGTAGAGCGACAATGAGATAGCGGTAGCGAAGGCCCCAGAGGAAAAGGACCACGATCCCAAGCGGGAGGAAAAGTGTAGCCGTTCCAAGATCGGGCTGTTTCATGACGAGGAGAAAGGGCAACCCGACGAGAAAGCCCGCCGTCAAAATGGCTCTTCCCTCTCCTTCCCAAGGAGGATGAGAGCCGAGAAAGTTTGCCAGGGACAAAACAGCGGCGAGCTTCGCAAACTCCGAAGGCTGAAAAGAAAAGGGACCGAGTTCGATCCAGCGCTGCGCTCCCAAATGAACCTCCCCCGCCACGTCGACCCAGACGAGGCAGGCGATCGCGAAGAGGTAAAACACGTAAGAGATTCCAAGAAAGAAGCGGTACCCAAGCTGAACCGTGACGAAGAAAAAGACCAGACCGACCGCGATCCAAGCGATCTGACGGCCCGCAAAACCGTCAAATGTCCGAAAGGAGGCGCTATAAATAAAACAGACGCCGAGAACGGCGATGAGAAGCGCGTTCCGAAGAAGAGGCAGCGGAATCGATCTAAGCCACTGGGCTGACTTTGTCACCATAAAATTCCTTCCAAACCTGAAGCGCTTCTTTGACGACCCGGGCCGCGGCAATCCCTCCGGAGCCCCCGTGTTCCAGCATCACCACGAAGGCGATCTGAGGGTCTTTAAAAGGAAAGAAACCGGTCATCCACGCGTGAGGATCGTGGGGCGGCGCCTGGGCTGTTCCGGTTTTCCCGGCGAGCTGGCCGAAATCGACCCGGGCGAGCTGCCCGGTTCCGTAGTCTGAATGAACCACCTTGAGCATTCCCTGCCGAATGACTTGTAGATTCTTCGACTGAATGGCCATCTTTTTCTCGAGAGGCTTCGAAGCGCTCCCGGCCTCCCGAATGAGAATCGGTTCAATCCACTCCCCATCTTTGGCCAGAATGGCAGAGAGCCTGAGTACCTGAAGCGGCGAAACAAGGAGGAAGCCCTGACCCACGGCAAAACTGAGAGTTTCTCCGGGCCACCACTTCTCTTTCATCCGGCTCTTTTTCCAGACCGAGTCGGGCACAAGCCCCGGGGCCAGGTTTGTGAGCTCCGTCTCAAAACTCTGTCCGAGCCCGAGCCTCCTCGACATCTCAGCAAGGGTGTCAGGGCCGACGAGCCTCCCCACATTGTAGAAATAGACGTTACAGCTCCGTTCGATCGCCCGGTAAAGATCGAGTGAACCGTGACCCTCCGGCCGCCAGCAGCGGAAAGCGCGGCCCCGGCCGTTCAGCCGAAAATAGCCGGGGCAGTGAAAGGTGGTGTGAGGAGTGATTTTTCCGGCTTCGAGCGCCGCAAGGGCCGTGACAAGTTTAAAAACCGAGCCGGGCGGATAAGAGGCGCTCACCCCCCGGTCGAGCAGCGGCGACCGATGGTCTCGCAAGAATCCGAGACGCTCTTCTCCTCCCCCGGGAGAAACAAAGACATTCGGATCAAAGGCCGGACTTGAAACAAGCGCCAACAGCTCGTGGCTTTTGAGATCGAGAAAGGCGACTGTCGCCTTTTTCGGCTCAATGATTTCAGCCAGCTTCTTTTGAAATTCCAAATCAATGGTTAAGACGACGTCTTCGCCCGCAACCGGCGGAGTCTCTGTAATGACTCGCAGCATTTCGCCGCGGGCGTTCACCTCCACCTGCCTGCCGCCCCTCCAACCGCGGAGCTGACCGTCAAAGAGCTTTTCAAGCCCGGTCCGGCCAATGAGGGAATTGAGACCGAAGCGCGCCCGATCTCCCGCCCGATATTCCTCAGGGCTCACTTTCCCGAGGTAACCAATTAGGTGAGAGGCGACTTCCCCGTAGGGATAAGAGCGGATCCCGTCGGTTTGGATCGAAACGCCCGGAAGTTCCGGACGGAGCTCTTCAATCTGAAAAAGAAGCTTCTGAGAAATGTCCGGCTGAAGCAGGACCGGAGCGAAGGGATATTCCCGCTCGGAGCTCATTCTTTTCCGAACCTCCTTCTCCGAGATCCCGAGAAGTGTTGCGAGCTTCGGGTAGACCGTTGGCGTGACGTCTTCCGGAGTGGCTACGAGGTGATAGGCCGGCCGATTGGTCGCAAGCAATCTTCCCGCTCGGTCGAGGACCCGTCCGCGGGGGGCCTCAAGGGGAACGAGGCGGATCCGGTTGTTTTCGCTTAGGCTGCGGTAGTAACCTGCTTTGAGGACCTGCGTGTCGAAAAGGCCGGCCGCCAGGAGAAAAAGAGCTCCAAAGACGGCTCCCTTCAGGATGTTGAGTCGCATCAGCCGGCTCGCTTCGTTGGATCAAAAAAATTCGTATTGGGTCAGTACGGGGGTTCGTTTCAGCCACCGGGCCGTGAACCAAAAGAACAGAGGCGCCAGGGCCGTGGTGTAGATTGTCGTCCAAAAAAGGCTTCCGATCAATTCAAAAGATAAGCCCTGTGTTTGTTCAAGCCCCCTCCCGAGGCTCACTCGGAGGGTTTCCGTCAAGAGGACAAAAAGAGAGCTGATGGCGAGTCTCACCCAGAGACTGTCGCGTTCGAGCTTTTGAGCTGCCAGGGAAAGGAGGAAGCCGGTGGCCGCAAAGGTGAGGGTCTCAATCCCGAAGAGGTGCCCCCCGAAAAAGTCCCGCAAAAGCCCGATCCCCAACGCCACAAAAGGAACACGCTCCCAGCTCCAGAAAAAGGCGTAGTCGAGGATCACGAGGTAGAGAAAATCGGGGCGGCCTTTGAGCGGCGGGAAAAGCGCCGCCAAACAGTAGTCCAGGGTCAAAAGCGCTGCGACCAGGATCAGAAATCTTGCGGAAAGGAAGTGACGCATAAGACCTCTTCGAGTTTTGAAAAGTCGGCGTAGGGTTTGACCGTGAGAAAAAGCTCGAGGCCGTTCTTCTCGGTCCCGACCATTTCCACGACCCCGATCGGAATCCCCTTGGGATAAACACCGCCCAGCCCCGAACTCAGGACGCGGTCCCCTACTTTGACCGTCGCCTCACGGTCCACGTGAGTCATCCGAAGCCACGAAGCACCGTTTCCTTCCGCCAGACCGACGTCCCGACTCTCCTGGAGGATCGCACTCACTCGCGATTCAGGATCCGGCAGAAGAATGACCCGCGCGCTGTAAGGAGCCGTTTCGATCACCCGTCCCACGAGCCCCTGGGCGCTGACGACCGCCATCTTGCTTTTGACGCCGTGGTTCGAACCTTTGTCGAGGACAATCGTCCTTCGCCACGGTGCCAGGTCCCTCCCGATCACCCGGGCCGGAATCGCCTTGCTTGGAATTTCTTTTTTGAAATCGAGAAGTTTCTTGAGCCTTTCGTTTTCTTTTTCAAGCTCGACTTTGTCGACCACTTGTCGTTCGAGCTCTTCGACCCGTTCTGTGAGCTTCGTGTGATCCTGATAAAGGTTCCAAAAATCGCTCAGATTTTCTTTGGTTTGAAGGAGAGTATTGGAAACGGCGTGACTTGCGAGGAGAAAAGGCCTAACGACTGTGAGACTGACTTGGTGAATTATTTCTGATCGTTCGCGGGCCTGGAGGACAAATATGAGGGGAAGGACCGCGAAGGCGAGAAAATAGAAGGAGCGCTTTTGCCTCAATATTCTTTCGAATTCTGACTATTGACGGCAAGCCGCTTGAGAAGTCGAAAGTCGCTCAGGTATCGGCCGGTGCCCAGCGCGATCGCGGTGAGGGGATCGTCGGCCACGTGAACCGGAAGCCCGGTTTCCTCACTGATCAGTTTATCGAGGCCGCGGAGGAGCGCACCGCCCCCTGCCAAAATGAGGCCGCGATCGATCAAATCGGCGCAAAGTTCAGGCGGCGTCCTCTCAAGGGCAATCCGGATCGCTTCGAGGATCTGAGACAGCGGTTCGTTCATCGCCTCCCGGATCTCTTCACTGGTGACCGTGATCGTCTTGGGAAGACCTGCAAGGATGTCCCGGCCCCGAACCTCCATGCTGGTCTCTTCTTCCATCGGATAGGCGGAGCCGATTTTGATCTTGATCTCCTCGGCCGTCCGCTCCCCGATCATGAGGTTATAAGTCTTTTTGAGGTGAGAAGTGATGGCTTCGTCGAACTCGTCGCCGGCAATCCGGATCGATTTTGAAAAGACAATGCCTGAAAGCGAAATGACGGCGATTTCGGTGGTCCCTCCGCCGATATCGATGATCATGTTCCCCGAAGGTTCGTGAATCGGAAGCCCGACGCCAATCGCCGCGGCGATCGGTTCCTCTACGAGATATACGGGGCTTCTTGCACCCGCTCTTTCCGCGGAATCTTTGACGGCCCGCTTCTCCACTTCGGTGATTCCGCTCGGGACAGCAATCACCACCCGGGGGCTCACGAGACCATTCTTGCGGTGAACCTTGCGGATAAAATAACGAAGCATTGCCTCGGTAATGTCGAAATCGGCAATGACCCCGTCTTTCATGGGGCGGATCGCCACGATATTGCCCGGCGTGCGGCCGAGCATTCGCTTTGCTTCCTCCCCGACGGCGAGAATTTGGTGGTTGGAACGGTCAATGGCTACCACGGAAGGCTCGCAGAGCACCACCCCCTGTCCTTTGACGTAGACCAGGGTGTTGGCGGTCCCTAAGTCGATTCCGATGTCGCCAGAGACCATACTCATTAGGCGATCAATCATAATCATTTATTTATCGCGGTCCTTATTTGGTTTCCCTGCGGGAAAGCTGGGGTCAACTTTCTGGATTAATTTATCGAAAAGGGGGGTTCGTGTCAATTAAATTCTTGCTGGGAAGGGGGTTAGGAACGTCTGAGGGCGTTAAAATCTTTAAAAAACCCGGGGTAGGAGGTCTGGACGCAGGCCAGGCCCTCCACGCTGACCTCCCCTCGTGTAGCTAAACTTGCAACCGCCAGAGCCATCGCGGTCCGGTGGTCCCCGAAACTCTTCACCGAGCCTCCCCGGAACCGCTCAACCCCCCGAATGACACAACCGTCCGGGAGCTCCTTCACATCGGCTCCGATCGCGCTGAGACCAGAGGCCATGGAATGAATCCGGTCGGTCTCCTTCACGCGGAGCTCCCCGGCACCTGCAATCAGGCTTTCTCCTTCGGCAAGGGCGCAGGCCACCATCAGGATTGGAAGCTCGTCAATCACCGAGGGGATGATTTCCGGAGAGACCCGGATCCCTTGGAGCCTTTTTCCTCTGACCCGGATTTCACCCCACGGTTCAAGCGTCTCCTCCACGACCCGCTCCTCGATCGAAGCCCCCATTTCCTTCAGGAGCCGAACGAGTCCGGTCCGGGTCGGATTCAACCCGACATTTTTCACCACGAGTTCGGAGCCCTCCGTCATCGCCGCGGCGGTAATAAAGAAGGCGGCCGAGGAAAAATCGCCGGCAAGTTTCGCTGCGAGCGGCTTGAGCCCGCTCACCTTTTCGATCGAGAGCCACTCTCCCTCCGTTCGAAGGGGAGCTCCCGCGGCGCGAAGAAACCGTTCGGTGTGGTCTCGGGAGGGAATCTTCTCCGAGATGCGGGTCTTCCCGTCGGCATAAAGCCCTGCGAAGAGGATTGCGGATTTGACCTGGGCGCTCGAAAGGGTATTCTCGAGATCGATCCCCTTGAGTTTTCCTCCCCGAATGGTGATTGGGGCGAAATTGGCGTCGTCTTTCCCCTTGATCTGGGCGCCCATCTGCTTCAGGGGCTTTGTCACCCGCTTCATCGGCCGGGAGCGAAGCGACTCGTCGCCGGTAAGGATCGACTCGAACTTCTGGCCCGCGAGGATTCCCAAAAGAACCCGCAGGCTCGTTCCGGAATTTCCGAGATCAAGCTCCTTGGCCGAAGCCTGGAGGCCCGAAAGCCCTTTGCCTTCGATCTCAAGGACGTGGGAGCCCTGCTTGAGTGAGGCTGAAATCCCCATCGATCGGAAGGCCTCGACCGTCCTCAGACAGTCGTCGGCTTCAAGAAAGTTTTCAAAGCGGCTCCGCCCCTCTCCCAGGGCGCCGAACATCGCCGCCCGGTGAGAAATCGATTTGTCTCCGGGAGGAGTGTACTCGCCCCGGAGGCTTCCGCCGCCTTTAAAAGAGTGATTCTCCGTCAATTTCTTGAATGATTTAGTTGGGAAGGAAACGATTGCAGGGAAGAAAAAGGGAAGCTCTACCCAAGACGAACCAGATCTCCTTCTTTGATCTGGGCAGGCTTGGTTTCGTCGACAATCGTACACGCGGAAAAGTTCTCGTAAAGCTTCTCGACCTGCACCCGGCCGATGAGTTGGCCGCTTTGCTCCACGCGAAGGGTATCTCCGATCTTCAGGCGATCTTCAATACCCATATTGACGACCACGAAATTGAATTGCCGGTTGACCGAAAGAACTTGATTGGGGCGGGCGTCCTCGAGCACCTTGGGTTGGGCAGCTTCGGCCTCTTCGCCCGCTTCCTCTTTTGCTGACTCACTCTCCTCGCTCTCTCCCTTGGTAGCAACAGGTTGCTTGGAAGCTTCCTGGACAATCGCCTTGTCTGTCACTTCACCCAAGCTGAGCTCCTGCTCTAACGTGTCTTTCTCAGACTCCATACTGTTAATCCGTTTGGAGAGCTCCCCGACCTCCTGACGAGCGCGGTCGAGCTCCTCTTTAGCCAAGTCCCGCTGTTTGACGTAGTCCTTGACTTGACCGCGGAGACGTTCCGCTTCTTTCTTAAACTGGGTCATTTGGGATTCCAGAAGGGTCTTTCCGTCCTGAAGCTCGGTTTGCTGGGTTTGCCACTCGTCGCGCTCGGTCGTAAGGCGGTCGAAAAGAAACCAATTTCCGACGAGGGAAGCTACGGAGAGGAGAAATGCGAGGGCGATCGCGAATTTAACGCCTTTCATAAGGGCGGTATCCTATCACGGGCTCCCAAGGGATTTCAAGTCTCGCTTGGATTAGACTCCGACTGCCACGTTAAGCTTTGCCCTCTCCCAGGTGTTGAAACCTCCTTCCAACTCCACCACCGGGTAACCGAGCTTGGCGAAATCAAGGGCCGCGGCGGCTGCCAAATGACAAACCTGGGAGTAGCAGTAAATCACATTGGTCTTATCTTTGGTGAGCCCTTTCGGATTCTGCCACTTCTCCCGCGGCAGATTGATGGCGCCCGGAACGTGCCCCTTGGCGAAATCTTCAGCGGCGCGGACATCGACCACATTCACCGGGGCCCCCTCGTCTAGCCAGTGGCTAAGTTCAATCGGGCCGCAGGTGCAATCGAGTTTCGTTTGGAAATATTTTGCTGCGGACTGGGGATCTGGTTTTGGTACCTTGGACATTGTTTCTCCTCCTCTTCCTATTCTTCTTCGCGCCAGGCGTTCGTCACGTCGAAACGCTGGGGCTTCCCGCATTCACTGCAGTCCCCGAGGGCGAAGATTTTATCTTCTTCTGTCATTAAGCGCCCGCTCTTAAGCCTGCATTCTTTTCCGCAGGCCTTACAAGCAAAGAGGGCATTTGCGATAAACTCCTTATCGAAATTCGACACCGCCTCGCCTCCTCCAAAATTATACCTCTTACCGGATCTGGTCGGGAAGCTCGTTCACGTCCCCAGCCTCCCGGGGAAAGAACGCTTTGAGCTTCTCCCCGATTTGCTGAACGCCGGAAACAAGGCCTTCCACGAATTTTCCCTGGGAAAACTCATTTTGGACCCCGGAGGCGATGTCTTTCCAAAAATCCTCGCCGACTTTTTCGTGAATCCCGCGATCTCCCAGGATCGCAAACTCGTGGCTGGTCAGAGCAAGATAAATCAGGACCCCGTTCCGCTTCTCGGTACGGGTCATTCCAAACCGCTCAAAGACCCTCTTCGCCTGTGCCATCAGCTCACCTTTGAGCCGACGCTCCAGGGAGACGCGGATTTCTCCGGAGGTCTTTTTCTCTGCCTCCCGGATTGCTTGAACGATTCGAGATTTTTCTTCCTTCGTAAAAAAGATTCTGGGATTGGATCTTCGCTTCACCATCGGCCGCTTGCGCCCCCGCCGCCAAAACTTCCGCCCCCGCCGCCAAAGCCTCCGAAACCGCCTCCAAATCCGCCGCCGCTTGACCGATACCCGTCGCGGCTGAGGACCGTGTATCGGCTCCTTGCCCGCCCCAACAGGAAATAAAAAAAGAATGACAAGAGTCCCACCGCAAAGAAATACGGAGCGAGCACTGGCCACCCGGCGAGTTGCCAGGGGATGAGAAGAAGAACTCCGGCGACAAAGAGAAGGGAAAGAAGAAGAGGGGGAAGGATTGCGCCGAGAATCAGGCTGATCACGAAGGCAATTCCAAAAGAGCCTTGCTCGACAGAAGAAGCGGGTGTTGCCCTATATTCCCCTTGGGTGGCCTCGATAATCGCCTGCACCCCCCGCTCGACTCCTTCGGCAAAATTCTCCTCACGAAATTGCGGGATTATTTCGTTCTCAATGATCAGCTTGGACGTGGCGTCCGGAAGCGCCCCTTCCAGGCCGTAGCCCACTTCGATTCGGAGCGCCCGGTCTTCCTTGAAAATGAGAAGAATGACCCCGTTGTCCTTCTCTTTCTGGCCCACTTTCCAAGCCTCCGCCAGACGAATGGAAAAGTCTTCGAGGGAACCTCCTTCAAGACTGGGAAAAATGGCGACCACGACCTGGTTGGTCGTCTCCTCTTCAAACTGACGAAGCTTCTCCTCCAGCTGAAGCCGGGCTCCGGAACTGAGGAGCCCGGCGTAGTCTGAAACATAGCCCTGGGGCCGTTTCGGGACATCGAGGGCAAGGAGAGGGAAAAAGGAGACGGGCAAGAAGAAAAGACTCGTCATTGCGAGGCAGCGTACGAGTCGTTGCCGAAGCAATCTCAAATCTTGGATTGCTTTGTCGGCCTGCGGCCTCCTCGCAATGACTTCCGACACTTTAGAATTTGACCGTGGGCGCCACGCGCGCGGCTTCATCCGCGGCAAAGTAAGCCTTTCGCTGAAATCCGAGCCACACCGCCACGAAATTATTGGGGAAGACGCGGACCTGGGTGTTGAAGCTTCGCGCCGCTTCATTGAAGCGCATTCTCTCGACCGCGATCCGGTTCTCGGTTCCTTCCAGTTGACTCTGAAGGGTAAGAAAGTTTTGATTCGCTTTGAGGTCGGGATAGCGTTCGACCAAGACGAGAAGACGGCTCAACGCTGCCGAAAGGCCTTGTTGGGCTGCTTCAAAGCCCGCCAGGGCCTGGGGATCCGTAATCGTTTTCGGAGAAAGATTCAGCTGAGAAATCTTGGACCGCGCCTCCACGACAGCCTCCAACGTCTCCCGTTCGTGGGAGGCGTAGCCTTTCACTGTTTCCACCAGGTTCGGAACGAGATCGAGCCGCCGCTGGTAGACATTCTCCACCTGGGCCCAGGCCTCTGAAACCCGCTCCTCTCCCTGGACGAGCGAATTGTAGGTCCCACCGAAAATGAGTCCCAGAATGAGAACGGCTCCTCCGACGACCCCTAACGTGATCAAAAGGCTGCGGTTCATCTTTTCCCTCCTTATGGGTAAATGGCGGCTAAATTATAGACGACGCTCCTGCTTCCAAAGGAAATTCCTTTCGAGAATCAGTTCTTTTGGGGAAGATTTTTGTGACCGATATTAAAGCGGAATAAGACTGCGAAAAATAATGTAATTCCGATCAGATAGAACACCCAACCCACGTTGGCGTGAAAGAACCAGACAAAGAGATCGGATGCTACTGACTTGCCCCACCTCTGGGTGGCCCAAATGGCGGCAACAAAGAAGACTCCCACCCTCAAGATGTTCAAAAAGAACATATAAGCAATGCCGGCCAAATAAATGCCGAGGGCCCCCTTTCCGGAATAACTATTCCAATCAATGACTAGGACGAGCGAAAAAAGAAAAAGGAAAAGGAAAATCCCCTCAAGCCCACTACAGGCCGCCCCTATAGACGCCGAGAAAAGAGGATGTCTTAGAGTATAAGAATTCTCCCCGTACATCATATTAAGACCCAACGCTCTTAAGAAGGCGTAAATGATGAGGGTGACTATCGCTGAGAGATGGGACCAGAAGTACTCGACCGACACGTGGAAAAGCCAAAACAAGCCGCCTGAAAAGAGACTAAAGGAGAGTTCGAACGGAAAATGTTTTATTCTTTCAATGAATATTCTAAGGTTCCACGTAACAAGAAGGCTTGAGAGAATAGCCACACTCCCCGCGCCATACCAAAGGATCGTTAACCGCTCCCGCCCGAGCACGGGCGCGAGAGCGCCAAGATTGAAACTGATAATGAGGAATATCGGGAGAGATAAAATATTCACGAACAGAGGGGTCTTCTGTAAAGCGATTTGAAGGGGTTCTCCCCTCTTTTCGAGGAGCACCAGAAAAACAACGAGCGAGATCGCAAAGGGGATCACGGCATAAAATATCTTCCCCGGGCCAAAAGGAACGAGGAGGTATTGATAAACCGCTTCTTTCGAAATCAAAAATCGGAGAGCTACCATTTCAATGTAGGGAATCAAGAAAAGGGCGAAAAAGCGCCTGAGCACAAGAAAGGTGGGGTTCATATTTTAACAATCGTCAAGGGCGCCTCTGCGGTATTGTAGAGTCTATCCGTGAGAAAATTCATCTATTTTATCCTCATAGGAGTTTTGATTGTAAGCTCGTATTTCTTCCTTCGGCCTATTTCCTCTCATCCTCGAACGCCTGCCGGATTGCCGGCAATGAACCCCTTTCTAGACCTGAAGCCTTCCCCAGGAGAAAGTAGGTCTTCCCTTTTACACCCCCATCACTTGGAAAACGACTTCCCGGCTCCGAGGACGATTGTCGAAGTCGATCAAGACCACCTGCTGCCAGGTTCCGAGCGCCGGCTTTCCCTCGATCACTGGAACGGTGAGCGAAGGCTTCAGCAGCGAAGCCCGGACGTGCGCAAACCCATTTCCGTCGTGCCACGTCTCCTCGTGGTGGTAATACTTGTCCTTCGGAATCAACTTCTCAAAGATCTCTTCTAAATCCTTCACGAGACCCGGCTCGTACTCCACCGTGGTCACGCCCGCCGTTGAGCCGGGAATAAAAATCGTGATTTGACCATTTTGAATTCCGCTCGTTGAGATTTTCTCCTGCGCTTCTCCCGTTAAATCGTGAATGTCACAAAACCCTTTCGTCTTTAACCGGATCTTGTAGCTTTTGATCTTCATCTCAGTATTCCCAGTTCCCCTCTGCAATAATCGCCTTAGCCATCTCAAGCTCGTTTTCGGGCACGTAAAGGTCGGTCCCGTACCTCACTTCAAAATCGACTCCGTGGGAACGAAGACTTTCCTGGGCCATATCGAGCTTCACCCGATCCTTGAAAGACATAAAAAGAACCATTTTCCCCCGTGGGACCGGAGGCGCCTTCGGATCGACCTTTCCAAAAACGAGCGAAAAAAGTCCTTTCATTTTCTTCCACATTCTTCAGGACTCCCAGCGGGACTTTCTCAAGACAAGAAGCTTCGGCTCGGTCATTTCTTCAATGGCATAGCGGATTCCCTCGCGGCCGAAGCCGGACTCTTTGGTTCCTCCGTAAGGCATCGAGTCTGTCCGGTAGGTGGGGTAATCGTTAATCATAATGCCTCCCACTTCGAGCGTCTCATAAGCCTCAAGGACGTGATCCAGCGTGTTCGTGAAAACTCCCGCCTGAAGACCAAAGCGCGAATCGTTGACCCGGCGAAGCGCCTCGCTGAAATCTTTAAAAGGTTCGACCAGGGCCACCGGTCCAAACGCTTCTTCGCAGCTGATCGAGAGGTTTTGGCGGACGTTTGCGAGGATTGTCGGCTCAATGAAGTTTCCAGGCCTTCTTCGGCCGCCGAGGAGAACTTTGGCTCCCCCCCTCTTTGCCTCTTTAATCCACTCTTCCACCCGGTCCGCAGTCGCGGTCTCAATTAAAGGTCCGACCAACACCCTTGGATTCACAGGATCTCCCAGAACCGCTTCCTTCCGGCTCGCGTTAAGCAAGTGCGAAAGGAAAGCCTTGTAAACCTTTTCGTGAATCAGAACACGTTGGACCGAAATGCAGCTTTGTCCGGCATAAGCGAAAGCTCCCCTCGCAATCCGGCTCGCCGCCGGTTTCAGGTCCGCATCTCGGTCTACGATCGCCGCAGCGTTCCCTCCAAGCTCCAAGGTAATTTTTTTCTTCCCCGAAACCTCTTTGAGCCCCCACCCCACTTGGGCGCTGCCGGTAAAAGAAATCTTCTTGATCCTCGAGTCCTCAACGGCCTGACCGATCGCCTGGCCCGAACAAGGAATCACGTTCAAGACCCCTTTGGGAAGGCCCGCCTTCTCGCAAGCTTTCGCCAAACGGAGCGCGGAGAGAGGAGTTTTTGACGCCGGTTTCAGGACCACCGTATTCCCGCAGGCGAGAGCGGGCCCCACTTTGTGGGCAACGAGGTTCAAAGGAAAGTTAAACGGCGTGATCGCGAGAATCGGTCCGATCGGAAAGCGGCGGTAAAGCCCCGTCCGGCCGCGGGAGTCAGGCTGAAGATCAAGCGGAAGGAGCTCTCCTCCGAAGCGCTTAGCTTCCTCGGCCGCTGTTTGTAGAGTAAGAAGGGTGCGCGTCACCTCGCCCCGGGCCAGGGTGATCGGTTTTCCTGCCTCGAGACGGATCGTTTGGGCAAACGCCTCGGCCTCTTTCTCGATTTCCCGGTGAATTCTTTGAAGGAGTTCCGCCCGTTCGAAGCTTGCCCATTTTCGAAATGACCGAAAGGCCTCTTGGGCCGAGCGAATGGCTGCTTCTATTTCATCCTCTCCGGCCTGAGCCACGCGGGCAATCCGTTTGCCTCCGTAAGGATTCCGGACCTCGAGAGCCTCGGACGTCCGGACCCAGCGGCCGTTCAAAAAAAGGGGGCTGACTCTTACACTCATCGTGCCGATGTGCGAAACTGTTTATGGAGATTCATTCCGATTTCGGTTTTTCAGCTTAAAGGAGGGGACTTGAATGGTCAATTCCTTTCGTGGGTTGTTGCCCAAAGCTTTTACCTTAGCGTTTCTCTTGGGACTTGTATCCCTCTGGGGTTCAACCGGGGAGGCCAGACACTTCGGTCTCGACCGAGGGTCCGATCTGGAGGCCCTTTTCTTCCACAAGGCGCATTTCTTCCTGGAATGCGCCGATCAGATTGGCCTCACGGACGATCAGATTGAAAAGATCAAGAAGCTCAAGATGGACGTCAAGAAAGGGCTGATCCGACAGGACGCGGAGCTTGAGATCCTGATGCTTGACCTCGAAACCGCTCTTCGGGGCCGGACGGTCGACGTCAAAGCGGTGAATGCGCTTCTCGATGAGAAATTCGAGATCCAGAAGGCCAAGGCCCGATCTCTCGTCCAGGCCTTTGCAGAGCTTAAGAAGGTCTTAACGGACGAGCAGTACGCGAAGATGAAAGCGCTTTGGAGAGGCAAGAGAGCTTAGTCTTCGAGGAGAACGGTGTCTCGGCCGTCGTAGGGCGGGGTGGCAATCACAAACGCGGCCAAAGAGGTTTTTCCCTCATTGGTCGCGCGGTGTCGGCCGCCTCGCGGAATAAAAATGCTCGAACCGGGATGAATCGGAAATCGGGTCCCTTCGAGCCAGAATTCCCCCTCCCCTTTCAGCACGGTCACCCAAAGGTCGTGTTCGGCGTGATAATGACGCGGTTCTTCCTTTCGAATGACCACCAAATGTTGGCTTGAAAGCCGGTCCTGCGCCACGGTTTCCAAGTGAATGTTTTCGAACTCCATCCTTTCGATCTCAAGAACCCGGGAAAGAAGCGAGACGGGCCTCTCGGAGTTGACGGCGGGGTGGTAATAAGGAAAATCCTGTTTCTGCGAAGCGCAGCCCGGCCCAAGCCAGACAATAAAAACCAGAGGGAAAAGGGGTAGGAACCTGAAACGGAGCAATGTCTTACTTCTTGTCAGAAGAGCAGACTTCCGGCTGCTTGCAAGGAGCCGGACCGGAGGACGGTTCTTTTTTGTCTGTGTCTTTTTTACCGGTCTCCTTCTTCGCAGCCTCCTGATAGCCTTTGGAACGGTAGTCGGTGATGTAAAATCCGCTTCCCTTGAAGATCAGGCCCGCTCCCCCTGAAATGATCCGACGGACCTTGGACCGTCCGCATTCGGGGCAGACCCGGACCGGTTTCGCGGTAATCGGCTGAAACCGCTCAAATCCGTGCCTGCAGGAGTCGCAGAGATACTCGTATGTGGGCATTTTTTTCTCGTGAAGAGGGCGATATTATAGGAACTTCCGACCTAAAGCGCAAGGGGAGCCCCTCTAGCCGGTCCCTTACTTGGAAAGAAGGCCTTTGAGTTCCTTGAGGAAGTGGTTGATGTCTTTGAACTGGCGGTAAACCGAGGCGAACCGGACGTAGGCGACCTGATCGAGCTTGGCAAGTTCCTCCATAATAAATTCGCCAATGACGGAGGAGGGGACTTCTTTCTCGTACTTCTCGTCGAGCATCTTCTCGAGACGCTCCACAATCTCATCCAGCTTCTCCCGGGAGACGGGACGCTTTTCGCACGCCTTTTGGATGCCGGAAAGGACTTTTGATCGGTCATAGGTCTCCCGACGCTGATCCTTTTTCATCACCAGAAGCGGGACTTCTTCCACCTTTTCATAGGTGGTAAAGCGCCGGCCGCAGGTAATGCATTCGCGGCGGCGGCGGATCGTGACACCGTCACCCGACTCCCGCGAGTCGATCACCTTGTCATCGATTTTCTTGCAAAAGGGGCAGCGCATTAAGAAAGGAGTTCCGGATAAAGAGGAAATCTCTTTGTCAGCTCCTCGACTTCCCCGCGAACCTGCGCCAGATTCACCTCGTCGGCTGGAGCGCTGAGCGTTCGGGCGATCAGACCGGCGATCTGTCTCATTTCCGGCTCTTTCATTCCCCGAGTCGTGACCGCGGGTGTTCCCAGGCGAACCCCGGAAGGCTTAAAAGCGGATCCTTTGTCAAAGGGGATCATATTCTTGTTCACCGTGATCTTCACCCGATCCAAAATCTCTTGGCAATCTTTTCCGGTAAGTCCTTTCACTGAAACGTCCACCAACATCAGGTGATTGTCTGTTCCGCCGGAGACGATCCGGTAGCCGTGCTCCTGCATCGCAGCCGCCAGGGCCTTCGCGTTCGCCACGATTTGACGGGAATAGGTTTTGAACTCCTCACTCATCGCCTCCTTGAGCGCCACCGCCTTGGCGGCAATGATGTGCATCAAAGGACCCCCTTGGATTCCCGGGAAAACCGTCGTGTCGATCGCCTTCCCGTACTTTTCCTTCGCAAGGATCAGTCCGGCCCTGGGGCCCCGGAGGGTCTTGTGGGTCGTGGTCGTCACCACATCGGAGTAAGGCACCGGATTCGGGTGGACGCCTGCCGCAACGAGCCCCGCAAAGTGGGCCATATCGACCATGAGGAGCGCTCCGACCTTGTCGGCGATCTCCCGGCCTCTTGCAAAATCAAAACTTCTCGGATAGGCAGAGGCCCCCATTAAGATCATCTTGGGCCGGTGTTCAACAGCGAGACGTTCCAATTCTTCGTAATCGATCTGCTCATTCTTCGGATTCACGCCGTAAGGGATGATCGTGTAGTACTTCCCGGAGAAGTTCAGCTTGTGGCCGTGCGAAAGGTGTCCCCCGTGCGATAGGTCCATCGCAAGGATCTTGTCCCCCATTTCGAGCAGGGCCATGAAGACGGCAATGTTGGCGGAGGTTCCGGAGTGAGGCTGAACATTCGCGTACTCGGCACCGAAAAGTTTCTTCGCGCGTTCAATCGCGAGGCTTTCCGCAATGTCGACATTCTCACAGCCTCCGTACCAGCGCTTCCCGGGATACCCCTCGGCGTACTTATTGGTGAGGACGGAGCCGGCCGCTTCCAGAACCGCGAGGGAGGTGAAATTCTCGCTCGCAATCAGCTCGAGATTCTCGTTTTGTCTCCGGACTTCTTTCTGAATCGCCCCGTAGATCTCCGGATCGACCGCTTTGAGCGAGTCCCCTGCCTTAGTTTCTTTTTTCATAGCCTGTGATTTTACGGACACGTCGGGCATGCCTTCCTCCCTCAAAAGGTGTTTTAAGCCAGATGCCTACAATCTGTTTTGCTTTGGCCGGTCTGACGAACCCGGACCCCAAAATCAACATATTGGAATCGTTGTGTGCGCGAGAGAGTTCGGCCTGACGGGCATTCTGCACGAGAGCCGCCCGGACGCCGCGAACCTTGTTGGCCGCAATGGCGCTTCCGATTCCCGTGTAACAGATCGCGATCGCACGGTCCGCCTGTTTTTTTCGAATCGTTTCCGCAGCCTTCAAGATGTAATCTGGATAATCGCACGACTCCGGCGAGAAGGTGCCAAAATCCCGGACCGGAATCCGTTTAGACTTCAGAAATCGGACAAGCTTCTTTTTCAGTTCAAGTCCCCGGTGATCTGCTGCAATCGCGAGAAACTTCCTTTTCATCGGTTTACCCGACTATCGTTCCCCATTCATTTTTCAATTTTTGTTCCAGTTTTTCAACGACTTCTTCATAGACCGAAATTCCGAGGCCGATCGGATCGGAAATCCCAAGGACCTTGACCTTGTCTTTAATCTGAGGGACGAGCCCCACCAGGAAGTCACAGTGGCTTTGATCCATTGCGAGGATCAGATCGGAGTCCAAAACGTCCTCCTTCCGGCAGGCGTGCGTCCGGTGGGAGGAGATATCAATCTCCCGATTTTTCATCACGTAAACCGCCTCGGTCGTGGCCGTTCCGCCGTCACGGGCCAAAATCCCGCAGGTGAGAATTTCAATTTGTTGATCCAGGTGCTTGCGCCGGACTTCCCTTTGAAGGAGTCCTGCCATCATCGGAGAGCGGCACGAATTTCCGGTGCAAACCACCAAAATCTTCCTTCGGGGAATCCGGCCTGACTCCACCTCCTGGATCGCTTCCTTGATTCCCACGAGTTCGGCCCCCTCGCGCAAAATCGCGGGAGGCTCGGCCGTCACATCCACCACCGTCGAATCCAAACCGATCTGGCACGGCCCTCCGTCAATCACCACGTCGATGGTGTTTCCCAACGCCTGAATCACCTGCTGGGCCGTTTTGGGCGAAGGCTCGCCCGAGCGATTCGCACTTGTCGCAAAAAAAGGTTCCCCGGCCGAAGCGATCAACATGCAGGCGGGAAGACTTCGGGGATAACGGATTCCGATTTTCTTTCCCTCGAAACCCTCCGCGACCAAGGTCACCGGCCCCGGCCAGAACTTCTTTGAGAAGTAACGAAACGCTGGGGTTCGAACCACGTCGAGCATCGCAAGCTGGTCCCAATCCCCGATGTGATACGAAAAAGGCTTTCCCCGCTCCCTTCCTTTAATCTCATAGAGCCTTTCGAGCCCCGCTTCTCTCGAACAGGGAACTCCGATTCCGTAAACGGTCTCGGTCGGAAACGCAACGATTTTCCCTTCGCGGGCAAATTGGGCAGCCCCGCGGATTTCCTTCAGATTCGGATCTGCGGGATTGAACCGGATAACGGTAGGGGCCAAATTAATTACGACTGAAGTTTCTTCTTGAGTTGTTCGTTCTTCTTGCGGATGCTCGCAGCCAGGTTCTTTTTGAACTGGTCGAGCTTCTTTTCAAGTTTCACATCCCGAAGCGCAAGCATCTGACAGGCGAGAAGCGCCGCGTTCCTTGCGCCTCCCTTTCCGATCGCGACCGTGGCAACCGGGGTCCCGGCCGGCATTTGAACCGTCGCCAGAAGCGAGTCAAGCCCGCCGAGCGCGCTTGAATTGATCGGAACTCCGATCACTGGGAGTGTGGTGTGGGCTGCCACGACGCCGGCGAGGTGAGCCGCTCCCCCGGCCCCGCAGATGAAGACTCGAATGCCCTTGGACTTGGCCTGTTTGACGAAACGGACCACGTCCTCCGGGCTTCGGTGGGCCGAGAGAACCTTCATTTCATAATCAATGTTGAAATTCTTAAGCGTCTCGGCCGTCTCCGACATCACGTCGAGGTCCGAATCGCTTCCCATCAGAATCGCGACCTGTGGTTTCATCTCCGGCTCCTCAATCGAAATTAAGAACGAACGCTCTCGAGCGCCCGTCGTCCAATGTCTTTTCGAAACTGGGCGCCCTCGAAACGAATCCCATACACCGCTTGATACGCCTTCTCCTGAGCCGCCTTCAAAGTGTCGCCCAGGGCGGTCACGGAAAGAACACGCCCGCCTGCAGTCACGATTTCCCCGGCTTTATTTCGAGCCGTTCCGGCGTGGAAAACAAAAACGTCTTCCTTTCCTCGAAGCTCCTCGAGGCCCGTGATCGCAGCTCCCTTCTGATAGTTCCCCGGATAACCGCCCGAGGCCACGACCACGTTCAGGGCGTAACGCTCATCCCATTCCAACGATTTCGTCGGAAATCGGCCTTCGGCAATTTCCAAAAGAAGCGGAAGAAGATCCGACTTCAGCCGCGGGAGGACCGCCTGAGCCTCCGGATCTCCAAAGCGGCAATTGTATTCCAGAACGTAGGGGCCGTTTTTCGTAAGAATCAGGCCCGCGTAGAGAACGCCCCGGTAAGGAATCCCCTCTTTTGCCATCTGTTGAAGAATGGGCCGCACCGTTTTATCAAGCACCTTGTTAAAATCCTCTCGGGAAAGAAAAGGACAGGGTGAATAGGCTCCCATTCCCCCGGTGTTAGGTCCCCGATCCATATCGAGAAGCCGTTTGTGGTCTTGCGCGCTCGCAAGCGGAATGATGTTTTCGCCATCCGTGAGAACCAAGACCGAAAGCTCCTCCCCCTCGAGCTTCTCCTCGACGATGATACGGTCACCCGCCTCGCCCAGGCTTTTCTTTTCCATAAAATTTGTCACAATCTGGACCGCGTCTTCCGCCGAATCCGAAATCACAACGCCTTTGCCGGACGCAAGACCGTCGGCCTTGATCACAAAGGGAGGTTCATGTTCAATCAAATGATGTTTGGCTTCCGCGGCGGCACTGAAAATTTTGAATTCGGCCGTGGGGACTGCGGCCCGCAACATGAGTTCTTTGGCAAAGATTTTGCTCGCCTCGATTTGGGCTGCGGCTTTTGTAGGTCCGAAGATCTTCAGCCCTTCAGCCTGAAACCGATCAACGATTCCGATCGAAAGAGGGGCCTCGGGTCCGACCACGGTGAGATCAATCTCCTTCTCCCGGGCAAAACGGACGAGCCCGTCCAGGTCATCAGCCTGGATCGGCGCACACTCGGCAACCTCTTCAATTCCTGCATTCCCCGGCGCCGCGTAGAGTTTGGAGAGAAACGGGCTCTGGCGAATTTTCCAGGCGAGCGCGTGCTCCCTCCCCCCTGAACCCACTAACAAGACTTTCATCGAACCGTGACCCCCTTTCCTTGGATGACTTCGCCGATTTCCCAGCTCGAAACCTTAAAGTCGGATAAAATTTTCTTCGCCTTTGGGACCTCTTTCGAGTCCAACACCAAGACCATTCCGATCCCCCGATTGAAGGTTCGGAACATTTCAAAGTTCGATATGTTACCACGATCCTGTACGAGGCGAAAGAGTTTCGGCTCAGGCCACGCCTTTGAGTCGACACGCGCGCCAAGACCCTTCGGCAGAATGCGCGGCAGATTGTCGTAAAAGGCCCCGCCGGTGATATGAGCGACCCCACGGACCGTAATTCTTTTCAAGACCTCGAGGACCGGTTTCACATAAATCCGGGTGGGAGTCAAAAGTTCCCGCCCCAAAGGACCCTTGAGCTCCTTCTCGGAAAAAATCTTCCGAAGAAGTGAATATCCATTCGAGTGAAACCCCGACGAAGCGAGGCCGAGAAGTCTATTTCCTGATTTGATCTTTCTCCCGTCAATCACGCGCTTTCGCTCGACCACGCCGACCGCGAAACCTGCCAGATCGTACTTCGAATCGCCGTAGAAACCGGGCATCACCGCCGTCTCCCCTCCTACCAGGGCGCACCCGGACTGGCGGCACCCTTTCACGATTCCTTTCAAGACCTCAGCCGTCACTCCCGGCCGAAAGTTTCCGGTCGCGAAATAATCGAGGAAAAATAGCGGACGGGCTCCCGTTGCAAGAAGATCATTCACACACATCGCGACGAGGTCAATTCCGATCGTGTCGTGTTTGGCAAGAAGCCGCGCGAGTTCCAACTTGGTGCCGACCCCGTCGGTGGTGGACACGAGGATCGGGTCGCGAAGGCCTGCTTTTTTCAGGTCGAAGAGCGAAGAAAATCCTCCGGGTGTTCCGAGAACTCCGGGAATTTGAGACCGTTTGATTAGACGTGCGAGCGCGCGGTTGTAGGCCGGCTCACCTTTCAGGTGAGGAACCCCTGCCTTTTCATAAGTCCACGCTTTGGCCATCGGAGGAAATTATCTCTTTTCGAGCTTAAATTTATCGACCTCGTCGAAGAGCGGGGTCGGATATTCTCCGGTCCAGCACGCGGTGCAGAAGTTGCCTTCCAGTTCCTTCTTTCCCCCGGAAACCGCCCGCAAAAGCCCCTCTCGACTCAAATAGCCGATCGAATCGACATCTAAGAATTTCTTAATTTCCTCCATGGAATTGTTGTAGGCCAAAAGCTCTTCCCTCGACGGAAAATCGATTCCGTAAAAGCAGGGGGAAACGTGCGGCGGACAGCTGATCCGCATATGAACTTCTTTGGCGCCGGCACGCCGAAGGAGTTTCACGCGCGAGCGCGCCGTATTTCCCCGGACAATGGAATCGTCGATCACCACAACGCGCTTCCCCTCCACCACCTCGCGGATCGGATTGAGCTTGATCTTCACCTTGAGGGTCCGAATGGACTGCGTCGGATTGATAAAGGTGCGGCCGATGTAGTGGTTTCTCGTAAACCCGTGGGCCAAAGGGATTCCTGACTCGTAAGAAAAACCGAGTGCGGCGAAATTCCCCGAGTCGGGAACCGGGACTACGATGTCCGCGCTGACAGGATGTTCTTGCGCCAGGTAACGGCCGAGCTTCTCGCGGACGGTTGCCACGTTTTCGCTGAAGATTCTGGAATCGGGCCGCGCAAAGTAAACGTGTTCAAAGGCACAGAAGGCCTTTCGGACATTCTCTCCTTCAAAGGGATAGATGCTTCGAGGTCCGCTTTCATCAATGATGATCACTTCGCCCGGCTCAATTTCGCGGATGAATTCCGCTTCAACGAGTTCGAGGGCACAGTTTTCGCTCGCCAAAACCCACGCGCCGTCGAGTTTCCCCAAGCAGAGCGGACGAAATCCGTGCGGATCTCTCACGCCAATCAGTTCGTGTTCCGTGAGAAGCGTTAAAGTAAACGCCCCTTCCATTCGTTTGACCGTACCGACAATGCTTTCCTTGCGCGTGCTGTAGGTCGGCTTTGCCATCAGGTGAACAATGATTTCCGAGTCAGTCGTCGTCTGAAAGATGGAACCGTAAGCTTCGAGCTCGTCGCGGAGGTACTTGGCGTTCACGAGGTTTCCGTTGTGGGCGACTGCAACCTGTCCGCGGGAGTATTCAACCTTGATCGGCTGGGCGTTGGCGATCGTTGAGGAGCCGGTCGTGGAATAGCGGACATGTCCGATCGCCGACTGCCCGGGGAGTGTCTTCAGGACCTCTTCGTTAAAAGCGTCTCCCACGAGACCGAGGCTTTTATGAAGATAAAGCTCTTTCCCGTCGGTCGTGCAGATTCCGGCCGCTTCCTCTCCCCGGTGCTGGAGCGCAAAGAGACCGAGATAGGCAATTTCCGCCGCTTTCGGGTGCCCGAAAATCCCAAATACGCCGCAATGATCTTTGACTTCGTCAGACATTTTTTTTCACTCCCGTCATTGCGAGGCAGCACTCCAAACAAGGCCGAAGCAATCTCAGAGATTGCTTCGCCGGACCGACCGTCCGGCACCGGAAGAACAGGCGGCCATCCGCCGCTCGACCAACCGGCGTCGGCCCTTCGGGCCTCCTCGCAAAGACACGTTCTTTACTTAATCCGTTTTTGAACCGCATTTCTCCAGATCGATTCCGCCTCGTCCACTTTCAATTCTAACAGGTCTTCAACCCCTAAACGATCGCCCGTTACTTTCCCGATTTGATACACCGGTACCCCGTGCTTCTGTGCGAGCCGAATCACCGCTTCTTTCTTGTTCGGCTCTGCGCTCACGAGGACTCGCGACTGAGTTTCACCAAAAAGGAGCGCATCCCGCCTGAGCCCCGAACCCAAAAGCTCCAGATTGGAAATCCGTGAGCCAAGCCTCTTCTCTCCAAAGGAACACTCCGCAAGGGCGAGAGCCAGCCCCCCTTCCGAAAGGTCGTGGGCTGAATGAAATAATTTTGTCCGAGCCGCCTCCTCAAAGAGCGTGTGAAGTTTCGCCTCTTTCTCAAGATCGAGCCGCGGCGGAAGGCCTTTTTTGAGTCCGTGGATGAGGGCGAGGTAAGCGCTTCCTCCGAGTTCATTCGCCGTCTCTCCCAAGAGAAAAATCAGGTCCCCTTCTTTTTGAAAATGGGAGGGAATCCGGTTCTCAATGTCGTCTAAGATCCCGACCATTCCAATCGCGGGAGTTGGATAAACCGCTCCCTTTGGGTTTTCGTTGTAGAAACTGACATTTCCTCCCGTGACCGGGATTCCGAATTGCCTGGAGGCGTCGGCCATGCCCTGCACGCACTGGTGAAACTGCCAGAAGATCTCGGGCTTCATCGGGTTTCCAAAATTGAGACAATTGGTGAGGCCCACAGGCTTCGCGCCTGTGACGGCGACGTTTCGAGCCGATTCGGCCACCGCGATTTTTCCTCCTTCGTAGGGATCAAGGTAACAGTAAAGTCCGTTGCAATCGGTAGAGACCGCGATTCCTTTCTTCGTTCCCTTCACGCGAAGAAGCGCGGCGTCGTGACCGGGGAGAAAAACTGTGTCGGTCCGCACCATGTGATCGTACTTCTCATAAACCCATTCTTTGGAAGCGATCGAGGGGGAATCAAGAAGCCGCTTGAGGACTTCTGTGAAATCCTTGGGCTCTTTGATACCGGAAAGATCAAGCTTTTGAACGGAGTCAAGGTAACCCGGCCGTTTCTCTTCCCGAACGTAGAGCGGCGCTTCGTCCGCAAGCGCCTTGGCAGGAATCTCGGCGACGAGTTCTCCCTGGTCAAAGACCCTCATCAGGTTTCCGTCTTGAACCTCGCCGATCGGAACCGCGTGGAGGTCCCACTTTTCGAAAATTTCCTCGACGACTCTTTCCTTCCCCCTTTTCGCAATGACAATCATTCGCTCCTGGGATTCGGAAAGCATCACTTCATAAGGAATCATTCCGGTTTCGCGGCGGGGAACTTTGCCCACATCAATCGCAATCCCCGCATTCCCGCGCGCCGCCGTCTCGCAAGTGCCGCAAGTGAGTCCTGCAGCTCCCATATCCTGCATTCCAACAAGGGCGTCGGTTTTGGCAAGCTCCAGACAAGCCTCCAAGAGAAGCTTTTCCATAAAAGGGTCTCCGACCTGCACGGCCGGCCGGTCTTCTTCGCTTTCTTCGGTGAGTTCCCTCGAAGCGAAGCTCGCCCCTCCAAGCCCGTCACGTCCCGTGGCGGAGCCGACGTAATAAACTTTGTTACCAACGCCTGTCGCTTTGGCTTTGGCCATTTCATTGATGCGGACAATTCCGAGGCACATTGCGTTTACCAGGGGATTTCCCTCGTAAGCCTCGTCGAAATAAATTTCTCCTCCCACCGTGGGAACCCCAATGCAATTTCCATAGTGCGCAATTCCGGCCACGACCCCTTTAAAGTGGCGGAGGCTCTCCTTTGACTCAAGGGGACCGAACCGAAGTGAATTCATCAGAAGCACGGGACGCGCGCCCATCGTGAAAATGTCGCGGAGGATTCCTCCCACGCCCGTAGCCGCCCCCTGAAAAGGCTCCACCGCAGAGGGGTGATTGTGGCTTTCGATCTTGAATACAATCGCAAGCCCGTCTCCAATATCAATGACCCCTGCATTTTCCTCACCGGCCTTCACGAGGACCCCCTTCCCTTCGGTCGGAAGCAGTTTCAAAATCCGCCTCGAATTCTTATAAGAACAGTGCTCGGACCACATCACACTGAAGATCCCAAGCTCGGTGAAGTTGGGCTCCCGCCCGAGGATCTCGCAGATCCTTTGATACTCTTCTTCCGTGACGCCGTGCTGGGCCACCGCTTCCGGCGTCACTTTCGGATTTGGATTCATCGTCAGTGCCATCTTAGCTCAGCAAACTCTCCCAAACTTTTCTTCCGTCCTCGCTTCCGAGAATGAGCTCACTCGCTCGTTCCGGGTGAGGCATCATTCCGAGGACGTTTCGATTTTCGTTCAAAATGCCGGCAATATGATCCACGGAACCGTTCGGATTAAACTGCGGTCCGAGGTCTCCCTTCTCAGACGAGTAACGGAAAACGATCCGGTCCTCGCTGCGAAGCCTTTTCAACGTCTCCGGATCGCAGAAATAATTCCCTTCTCCGTGAGCAATCGGAACGCGGAGGATCGCACCCCTCTCAAGCCGCTTCGTAAAAGGGGTGTTGGCCGTCTCGGTCCGGAGATAAACGTGCTTACAGACAAAAGAAAGCGATTCATTCCGAAGCATCGCCCCCGGTAGAAGTCCGGCCTCAAGAAGGATCTGGAAACCGTTACAAATCCCGATCACGGGACGACCCGTGTTCGCGTGTTTCACCACCGCGTCCATGGCCGGAGAAAAGCGCGCGACGGCGCCGGTGCGAAGGTAATCGCCGTAACTGAAACCTCCCGGCAAAACGACCAAGTCCACCGGCGGAAGATTCCGCTCCTTGTGCCAGACATATTGGACGTCGACCCGGCAGACGTCCCGAAGGACGTCAAAGCAGTCTTCATCACAATTGGAACCGGGAAAAACCACCACGGCCGCTTTCATTTAGCCCTCCTGCACCTCAAATGAATAATGCTCAATCACGGGATTCACCAAAAGCTTCTCGCAGAATTGACGGACTCGGGTTTCCACGCTTTGGCGGTCATTTCCTTCGAGCACGACTTCAAAATACTTCCCCACCCGAAGGTCCTTCGCTTCGTTGAATCCAAGCGAGTGAAGGGCCGCCAAAACCGTCTTTCCTTGCGGATCCAAAACAGACGTTTTGAGTCCCACTTTGACATTGGCTTTGAATTTCTTGTGATTCGTCATACATCCAACCCCCGGCCGACCAGGCGGCGGTAAATGTCACGGTAAGCCTTGCTCGTTTTTTCGATAATTTCAGGCGGCAGCTTTGGCCCGGGCGGCTTCTGATTCCAGTCAAGCGTCAGCAGATAATTTCTCACGATCTGCTTGTCGAAACTCGGCTGATCGTGGCCCGGCTCGTAACCCTCTTTGGGCCAAAAACGCGAACTGTCGGGAGTGAGCACTTCGTCGATCAGAATCAATTCGTTCCCCAAGAGCCCAAATTCAAACTTGGTGTCGGCGATCAAAATCCCCTTCGCCTCGGCGTAATCGCGCCCCTTTTCATAAAGCGCGATCGCGAGCTCCTCCGCCCGCTTTGCCACCTTCTCGCCGATCAGTTTTACGGTCTCCTTGAAATCGATATTCTCGTCGTGGCCCACCGTCGCCTTCGTGGCCGGCGTAAAAAGTGGCTTGGGGAACTTGTCGCACTGGCGAAGCCCTGTCGGCAGCTTGTGTCCGCAAACCGCTCCCGTCTTTTGATAATCTTTCCAGCCTGAACCGGTAATGTAGCCCCGGACCACGCATTCCACAGGAAGCGGTTTCGCCTTCTTCACGAGCATCGAACGGCCCTTCAAAACCGATCCAAACTTCTCCTTCACGTCGCGCGGGAGATTCATTTCGTCCACGTTCGCCGTGATCAAGTGGTGCGGAACAATCGAGCGGAGCAATTCAAACCAAAAGACAGAAATCTGTGTGAGGACCTGGCCCTTGTAAGGAATTGGGTCGGGCAAGACGACGTCAAACGCGCTCAATCGGTCGGTCGTCACGATCAAAAGCGAATCGTCTCCCGCTGCATAGATGTCTCTCACCTTTCCCCGCCCCACAAAAGGAAGCGGGAGCTTCGTTTCCCAAACCGTTTCTTTCTTGGACGATTTTGTTTCGGTCGTCATTAATGGATCCCCAGTCGTCTGAAAATGTGTTTCACGTTTTTGGTGTGATAGTTGTAATCAAACACGGAATCGATCTCCTTCTGAGTCAAAAGCTTGGTAATCCTTGGATCTTCAAGAACCGCCGTCTCCAAATCTTTCCGGCTGTCCTCCCACACCTTCTTCGCCGCTTCCTGAATCAGCTTGTAGGCCTTTTCCCGCGTGAGCCCCTTCTGAATCAGTTTCAGGAGAAGCCCCTGGGAGAAAACCATACCGCGGCTCTTCTCAAGGTTCGCCCCCATATTTTCCTTGTACACCCGAAGCTTTTCGATGACCTCCGTCATTGTCGAAAGCATGTAGTCGAGAAGGATCGTACTGTCGGGAAAAATCACCCGCTCGACCGAAGAGTGGGTGATATCGCGCTCGTGCCAGAGCGGAATGTTTTCCATTCCCGCAATCGCATTGCCGCGAAGAATCCGCGCCAGTCCCGCAATTCGCTCGCAGGTGATCGGGTTTCGCTTGTGCGGCATTGCGGAAGACCCTTTCTGGCCCTCGCCGAAATACTCCTCCACTTCCCGCGTTTCCGATCTCTGAAGGTTCCGAATCTCGGTCGCGAGCTTCTCGAGGGAGCCTCCGATAATCGCCAACGTGGAGAGGTATTCCGCGTGCCGGTCGCGCTGGAGAATTTGAGTCGAAATGGGAGCGGGCTTCAGCCCGAGTTTTCGGCAGACGTAAGTCTCGACCTTGGGGTCCACGTTTGCGAACGTCCCGACCGCCCCGGAAAGTTTTCCGTAAGCGACCATCTCGGCGGCGTGCTCAAGCCGGTTCAAATTCCGTTTGAATTCGGCGAAGAAAAGCGCCATTTTGAGGCCGAACGTGGTCGGCTCGGCAAAAACGCCGTGCGTTCGTCCGACCATCAACGTATCGCGGTGGATTTTGGCCTTTGCCTGCAGCGCGGCAATGAGGCGTTTCAGTTCGCGAAGGAGGACTTGGGACGCATCTTTCAACTGAAGGGCAAGGGCCGTATCGAGAATGTCTGAAGAGGTGAGGCCGTAGTGAACGAATCGTCCTTCAGGTCCGACGTGTTCCGCTAAATTGGTAAGAAAAGCAATCACGTCGTGCTGGACGGTGCGTTCAATCGCTTTGATCCGTTTGACGCTGAAATTCGCCTTCGCGCGGACCTTCTTGGGAACTGCCTTCGGGATATAGTTGTAGCGGGCGAGTGCCTCGAGAGCGACCAACTCCACCTCGAGCCACTTGCGAATCTTGCTTTCTTCTGTCCAGATCCGGCCCATTTCCGGCCGGGTGTAGCGCTCGATCATAAGTCCTTTGTCTCTCTAGCGCTAACGGGATTCGAACCCGTGTTACCAGAGTGAGAATCTGGCGTCCTAGACCAGGCTAGACGATAGCGCCCCGATGCAACCCATCGGGGCGTGATGACCGGGCCGCCGACCGCGGCTTGACCGACACGCCCCGAACGTGCATAGCCCCGAAAAGAAACACACCCCCCGCTTCCGGCTTTCTCCATAACTCGTTACAAATCAAACACTTAAAGATTGGAAGATTGATTGGAGGGATTTAAACGACTGTAGTATATCGGGCTAAGGCGTACCTGTCAATTCAAGTGTGACGGAACCTGATATCATCGATCCGCCGCTCGAGATTCTCGACCTTCTCCTCGAGGAAATGAATCTCGTCCTTAAGCCCCCTAACGACTCTCTCGAGGTCGTTCACGCGATTCTCCAAGCGCAGACGCCGGAGGTCAGCCGGCTTCGGCGCCTCAACTCTTTCCTCAATGGGCTCCGGACTCTCCTCTAAAACCTCAAGAGTATCGGCCCAAACCCCGGAAGCCGCTGAGCAGGCAAGAAAGAAATGAGTGGCGAGAATGAAGAATCGAAGTTTCACGGTGGATTATCTTACCAGACGAGCGAAAAGGATGAAAGATAAAATCTTTCTTACGAACGGGGGTGAAATCGAGCGTGGACCGATTTCAAATGATCACGAGAAACGTGAGTATAAATCTGCGTTGTTGAAATATCGGCGTGGCCCAACAGTTCCTGCACAATGCGGAGGTCCGCCCCCCCTTCGAGGAGATGCGTCGCAAAAGAATGCCGAAACGTGTGCGGCGTGATTTTCTTTTGAATCCCGGCCAGGCGCGCATAGTTTCGAATGAGCTGCCAAATCCTCTGCCGAGTGAGCGCTTTCCCCTGGTGTCCCACAAAAACAAATTCGCTTTTAGGGAGTTTGCTCCTCACCTGGGTGAGGTAGTCGTCAAGCGCCTCGATCGCCACTTTCCCGAGAGGGACGATTCTTTCCTTGTCCCCCTTTCCCTTGCACTTGAGAAAAGCGCTATTCAGATTCACATCGACCGTCCGAAGACCGGTCAATTCCGAGACCCGCATTCCGGTCGCATACAAAAGTTCCAGCAAGGCCCGGTCGCGGATTCCGATCGCCCCTTTCGGCTTGGGGGTTTGAAGCATCTTTTCCATTTCGGGGCGGGTGAGAAACTCGGGAAGTTTTCGCCAAAGGCGGGGCGACTCGAGAATGCTTGTAATGTCTTCGCGAAGCCTCCCCTCCTTCACGAGAAATCGGTGGAAAAGTTTCACCGCCACAAGCCGTCTCGCCAGCGACGGCGTCTGAAGCCCCCGGTCTTTTTCCTTCAGAAGAAATTGGACGATTTCATCCCGTTTCACGCGGCCGAGACCCGGAATCTTTTTTTTGGCAAGAAACTCCCGGTATCGATTGAGATCCTGCCGGTAGGCTTCAAGAGAATTCGGCTGAAGCCCCTTCTCCACGGAAAGGTAGCTGATAAACTCTTCGATCGGAAAATCTTTGACCGCCGCCTCTTTCATCGCCTTCCAATTTACGGCGCTTAAGGACCGCGGCTTAACGTAGCTAAGCGCAGCAGAATCTCTCCCGTAGGTGGAGAAGCGATCCCGGAAGCTCCCTCGGGCGAGCGCCCCTCCGGGCCTATCGGCCCTAAGGGCCGGAGGCTCGGCGGACGAACGCTTCCGGGCTCTAGGAAGTCACCTCGCTATTCCATCTATAACCCTTAATTTGACCCCTATAAGGAGAAGATCTGGGAAAGAGCCGGTAGAGATTAAGCGAAAACCTTAAGGAGTCCGCCTCGGCTTGACGGCCCTGACCTGGAACCCGCCGACATCGCCTCCGGAGCCTTCCGGGATCGCCTGAAACGTTACAGGGGAGAAAGTTTCTTTCCCCGGAGCAATAAGGGCCGAAGGTGATCCCTACAACTCTTGCGACTCCCAGGTGGGGAAAACCCGGCCAAGCGTCCCAAAGCAAGGGACCGGGTGGGGCCCCACCCTGGGATCGCCTAGAGTTGTTGCGAGGAGGCCCCGTGGAGGGGAAAGGAAATTTTCTCCCTGCCACCTTTCGGCCAAGCGTCCGCCGGAGGGAGGAGATTCCGCCTAACACACACATAGAGAGTTAGGATTTGGTGAGCTTTTCGAAGTCGGATTCGGAGAGGATTTTGATGCCGAGCGCTTTGGCTTTGTCGTACTTGGAGCCGGCCTCTTTACCGAGGACCAGGAAGTCGGTTTTCTTTGAAATGCTTCCTGAAGGGTGACCGCCGAGCCGGCGAATCAGCGCTTCAATTCCTCCCCGGCTAAAATGTTCCAGCGTTCCTGTAACGACCACTGATTTTCCCGCAAGCGGGCCGGTGGCTTTCACTGGTTCGACAAAATTAGAACGGACCCCCGCCTTCTCAAGTTTGGCGAGCACCTTTTTTGTCCCAGGCTCCTTAAAGAATTGGACAATCGACTGCCCGGTTACCGGCCCAATTTCCCTGATTCCTGAAAGTTCCTCCAAGCTTGCTTCGGCGAGGCGGTCAAGCGATTTGAAACGTTGCGCGAGAAGGTCTGCGGCGTGCTCGCCCACATTTAAGATTCCGAGACCGTAAATCAGCCGCTGTAGCGGACGCTTCTTGCTCGCTTCGATTCCGTTGAAAAGATTCTGGGCTGATTTCTCGGCCATTCGTTCAAGGCTTTCGACTTTTTTGAAATCCATATAGTAAATGTCCGCTAAATCCTTGATGAATCCTTGCTCGACAAAGGTGTTGATCCAAACTTCTCCCAGCCCCTCGATATCCATTGCGTCGCGCATTGCGTAATGACGTACCCGAGCCTTGAGCTGCGCAGGGCAGGCGAAGTTGACGCACCGGACCGCGACTTCATCCCCAAATTTTTGCGCCCGACCGCCGCAGACGGGGCATTTTTCCGGAAATTTGAATTTGGGGAGAGCTTTCTTCCGCTTCTCTTTTACAACTTCCATTACCTTGGGAATGATTTCGCCTGATTTCTCCACCAGGACGTGGTCCCCGATTCGGACGTCGAGTCGCTCGATTTCGTCCCGATTGTGAAGGCTCGCGCGGGAAACCGTGGTTCCTGAAAGTTGAACCGGTTTCAGAATCGCAACGGGAGTCAGCGCACCCGTTCGCCCCACTTGCACCTGAATATCTTCGATGATCGTCTCCTTCCGCTCTGCGGGATACTTATAGGCAATCATCCAGCGCGGCGAGTGGGTCGTCTGGCCGAGCGCCTTCTGTTCTTCAAACGAGTCGACTTTTACCACCATTCCGTCGATTTCGTAGTCGAGTGAGTCGCGTTTCGGCTGGAACCATTTGATGAACTCTTCTGCTTCGTGAATCTCCTCGCAACGTTTGCGGTACTCGATCGTACGAAAGCCGAGAGATTTAAAAAATTCAAAAGCTTCCGATTGGCCCTTTGGAAGGCGTTCCCCTCCTTTAACGGTTCCAATACCGTGCACAAAAATACTCAGGTTCCGGGTCGCCACAATCCTGGGATCAAGAAGCTTGAGGCTCCCCGCGCAGGCATTCCGGGGATTCGCAAAGAGTTCTTCCCCTTGCTTCTCTTTTTCTTTATTGAGCTTCTCAAAGCTTGCCGCGGGCATATAAACTTCGCCGCGCACTTCCAAAACGTCGGGAACTCTTCCTTTGAAACTTGCTCCAGGCGCCGGAATCGTGAGCGGAATCGCCCGCACCGTTTTGATATTTTCCGTGACGTCGTCGCCAGAGCGTCCGTCTCCGCGAGTGGAACCTAAGACCAGCTTTCCCTTCTCGTAAGTCAGCGAAATCGAGACGCCGTCGATCTTTTCCTCGACGAGGTAGGAGAATTTTCCTTTACCCAGGAATTTCTTCACCCGCTTGTCAAATTCCTCGAGCTCCTCATAAGTGTAAGTGTTGTCGAGTGAAAGCATTGGGATTTTGTGCTCTACCGTGCGGAACTGTTTGAGGGGTTCACCCCCCACGCGCTGGCTTGGAGAATCGGGCGTTTTGAGTTCGGGGAACGCCTCTTCAAGCTCGATCAAGCGTTTCATCAGCTTGTCGAACTCGAAATCAGAGATCTCAGGTCTCGCTTCGACGTAGTACTTGTAATTGTGCCGCTCGATCTCGACGCGCAGCTTCTCGATTTCCTTTTTCGCTTCTGACTTGTCGAGCTCTGTGGCCTTTTTCATAAGAGCCGGTCGGCAAGGAAACCCGGGAGGCCTGCCTTTCGGATTTTACTCGCTGCCTTCTCATTATCATACTCGAGGCGGACGATTTCAAACGTCCACTTTTTGTCGTCAAAAATCCCGAAAGAAAGCCGGGGGTCGCGGTCCCGGGGCTGCCCCACGGAGCCGGGATTCAGGATATAGCGCTCATTTCTTTCCAAGTGATGAGAACCGGGCCGAAGGTATTCCCCCGTCCCCGCTGTTTCCACAAAAAGGGAAGGGATGTGGGTGTGCCCGATGAAACAAAGAGGCGTCTCGAAAGCGTGAAAGGACGGGCGCGCGTCTTCGGGAGAAAAAAGGTAACGGAACTCGCGCGGCTTGTCCGGGCTTGAGTGAGCAAGCGTGGACGAGAGCGTGATCTGGAGGTAGCGGAGCTCCCTGATTTTCTTCTTGTGTTCGGGCTTCAGGACTTCGGCGGTCCACTCGATGGCGGAGCGCGCGTCACGATTGAACCAGTCGCGGAGGCCGCGGTCAATCACCGCCTGCTCGTGATTTCCCATCAGGACGATCTTGGCGTTTTGCCACGCCCACTCAAAACATTCGTTTGGGTTTGCGCCGTAACCGACGGTGTCGCCCAAGATCCAGTACTCGTCGACCTTTTCTTTCTTGAGGTAATCGAGTGCGGTCTCAAGCGCCTCCCAATTGGAGTGAATGTCAGACAAAACCGCGTGTTTCATTAAAATTTGATCCCGAAGCCTTTGTATTCTCCCGTCGCTTCCTGCCAGCGGGTCTCCACGTTATGAATGTAGGGTGAAAACGCCTGACGCACCTGTTGCAGAAATTCCTGAAGCGTTTTCTCCTCCCCTTCGGCGACGAGTTCCACTTGCCCGTTCGTTTGGTTCTTCACATATCCCGATACGGGGAGGCGACGCGCGATTCGTTCCGCAGCGAAGCGGAACCCCACCCCCTGCACCATTCCTGAAAAGAACGCCTGAACCCTCTTTTTCATCGACCTAATTATACTACGGCTAAAAAGATAGGAGTTTTACGGAAGGATCTCGGGACGAGAGGATTTGAACTACAAAAGTTACCTGTCACTCTTTAGTTATCTTTCTGACCACTTCTTAACTATTTCCTTGAGTTTTTGTTTAAAGGGGACCCTTTTTTTATTGACTGAATTCTCATTGGACGCTCGTGCTCGTAGCACTGACTACTCTTCCGAACAACGATCTCTGGTAACTGACTGCTGAGGTCTAATTTGTAAACGGCGGCGAGTTCATCGGCAAGGGTATTGCGCCCGAGCGCACGTGCCAATTTCACAATCTGATCTCCGTACTGTTCAATGTATTCATAACAAGGCCTTTTCCGGCTGAACGCCAAAACGTTATCCAAGACGTCCTCCAGTTCGTTCGCCACTCGCATAATCAGGGCCTTTCGTGTGATTTCATCATACCGATCTAAGTTCTGTAAATGCCCAGCCACGGCTTCGCGGGGATGCGCAGGCGTCCGATCATAATGAAATATCAGTCCCTCTACCTCTTCTCCGACCTCTCTTCGAATTTCTTCACGATGAGATTCGGTTGCTGGGCCTACAGTCCCATCTTGAAATCGTGCTCGCAAGTACACTGCGTGAAGAAGAGAAGCAATTACGACTGCAAGGGGCTGCTCCTCGGCGAGGACAATACTTGCCGTTCTCACCAAATGGCAGATAAAAGGTACTCTTGCGGGTCGATAAACCCCGTTAAACATTCTCTCCGCAGTATCGTAGGCATCACGCAACCCCTCAAGCGCTTCACTTTGCAGACCTTGAGCCAGCGCCTGGTTGATCAGCTGAGGAAACGTCTGGGCATAATCACGGATTTTCATCGCTTTTCTCCCCAATCAATCTGAGGTATTTATCCTCAAGCAACTTAATTTCCGTTCGGACGTTGTGGAACCTCGAGATGAAACTTTTGTCACACGGCCCTTTTCTCTTCAGTGCGGTCCTTAGATTTTCAACGAGCCCTTCCACATCTTTCTCTTCGCAAAGATAGACTCCGTTTCCCTTCACTGTGACATTGGGGATATCGGCGTGGTTTGTCGCAACCACGGGAATCCCTACCGCTTGGGCTTCTAAAATCGTCGTCGGGGCCCCCCCTTCACTATCCCCGTCGGCTGCGGTGAGACTTGGTTGAATCAATACATGACATTCCTGCATTTCCTTAATCGTCTCGACGTGGGGCATCATTCCTAGAAAAACGACCGACCCTTCCATTTGATTGTCTTTAACGAACCTAAGAACCTTTGCCCTTTCCGGGCCATCTCCGATGACTCGAAGCGATAAAGTGGGGACTTCTTCCCTCAGCCGACGAACGGCTTCTAACGCATAATGAAGGCCTTTTTTTTCGACCCATCTTCCCACAAAGAGGACGGTGGGAATTCCGTTCTTTGGCCTCCACTCGGGGTATCTCACTAGGTGAATCGCAATCCGCTGAATCTCGGTCTTCTCTTCGGGTGCTCCTATCTCGATTAGTTTCTGTCTCATATGTGGTCCTTCGACAAGGAAAAGATCGCCGATCTCAAACAATTTGGCATAATTCTCTTTCCATTTCTCATGTCGAGGCATTTTAGACATGTCAAAACCATAAAAGGTGGTGACTAACGGGACGTTCAGTTTTTCTTTCAACCCCAGCATTGCGAATCCAGTCGGTCCAAAATGGGCATGGATGAGATTCGGTCGGAGTCTTTGGGAAAACCGATCCACCCTCCATTCCTTAGTTCCCTTTCCTGTGAGCAGCCTGAACCCTTTCCCAAGGCATCGGAGCAAAAAGACTCTTCGCTCAAGCTCATCGTTGATGATCTTGACTCTTTCGAAGGGAAACTCGTTCGTGCTGATACGCTTACCGGCCAGGACAAAGGGAAGTGTCCGCTCCGCCGCGGTCAAATAGTTGTAAATAAAAGTCTGAGTCCGCGACCCAAACCGCTCCATTGCGTGAAGGATAATCGGCTTATTCGTCCGTCTCATTCCATTCCGCTCCCCTTTGATGGCGAAATCTTAAAGAATCTTCCGATTTGGTTTAAGAGGCTGGGCTCTGAAGGACCAACGATTCGATATCCTATGCTGTATCGGTAGGTGTCCGAGTAGACGGCATGCCAGAAAAGCTTTTTCTGATCGACTTTAAACAAGCGAAAATCATAACCGGTGTCCCATCGCGTAATGATTTCTTTGGCCTCCGAGTCCCAGTAGCGGAAGAAAGATTTCCCCGGTTCTTCAACGTAATTGATGTAAAGCCGCCAACCCGGGACCCGGGAATTCGTGTGCCACCCAATGTAGCCCCCCGGCGGATAAAAAAGAAGCCCGCTATTTTGAATCGTCAAATCGCTCCCCTTAAAGATCGCCTTCACCTTGCGGGATATGATGTGATCTACCTTCGATCTTTGGACAATGATGTCTTTATTGAGAATCGAAGTTTCGTAACCCTCGGTATGAAAGATAAAATAGTTGGTGATCGTGGGATCGGTTCGAATATCACTTCGGTCGCTGCCCGATAGGAGCAGGGCTTCCAGCGCCTCGGATGAGACTTCGCGCCGGGCTTCCGGATTGGATTTAAAACGGGAAGCGACTTCCTCAAAAGCCTTTCTCTCAAGGTCAAAGCAGCTTTTCGCTTGCCGAAGCAACTCCTGATCTTCCCTGAGATGGTCGAGTTCGTACAATGTCCACTCGACTGCATTGAAGTCTAACGTATCATTGGCAGTTAAGTTCTTCATCGTCTTTGGAGTTCGGCGAATCTGCGACTTTTTTCCCACTGATTGTAAAGTTGTCTTAAGCGAAAATGCGCGAATACACGGTACGGGAAAAACGCATGATTCGGGGCATTCCAATAATCGAGCTTGTATTTAGGCCGAAATCCATTATCGAAATGGATTAAGATTGATATTTTTTGCCTTAAAGACATTTCGGTCTCACAGTGTTCGATGCCCCGTTCTCTTAATCTTTGATGCCTGTACTGGACCATATATTTCCCGAGCCCGCGCCCTTGGTAGGTTTTTTTAACCTGAAGATAATGCATTACGCCAACGTCTCTATTTTTCCTAAAGACTCCGATCGAACCCGCGCCGGCAGCCTCGCTTCCGTGCATCAAAAAAAACGTAGAATCAATGTCGAAATAGGCATGATTCAATACGTTTCTCTGAAATTGGTCGGGACCCCAAGTTCTCTCGAAAGCGTCATTGTGGGTTTCAAGCCACTTCCTAACATCCTCTTGGGAGTTCATGTTCATTTCCTTTACGTAAAAAGGCGAGATGTCTCCTATGGGCGGAAGCGTCTGAAAGTCCTTCGATAAAAGCACCGGGACAGAGTTAAGCCGATCCAAAATGTGTCTCATTGGCCGTTACTCAATTTAAAAGTATCCTGTGATATCCAAAGTTCTTCATTTTGTGCTCACAAATATCCTCAACCATTCTTAAATTATCCCTACCAAAGAAGTCTTGCCACGAGAGAGTGTGATTCCCTGGTGGCTGGTATTGGATGTCGACCTTCTTTGAAATGTCATTTTTCGGTTTTAATCCGACTTGACCGGCCAGGCGGGTTATTTCTCCTATTTTATCCTTTGAAAAGTCTTCATAACGAATTAGAGTCATTCTATCTCTATTCTCCAAATAGACATCTGCCGCAAGATTCCGGCGGCGGAATAAAATCTCAATATAGTGATCCCCCCGTAGCCGCAACAGAGTACCAGTTAATGCAAACTTCCACCTGTCGTTCACATTTTCTATGATCGAAGGATCTAGTCTTGCGAGGTTGCCCGGAACTGATAACCGGTTCAGGATACTTCGGATGTTGTCTCTTGCGTCGCGTATCACAAATACAAATTTTGACCGAGGGAAACATTTGAAGAGGCTTTCAAAAAGGAAAATAAAATTTGGGTCTTTAACGAGGCTGCGAGAGAAAAGCCTTTTATTCCTGAGAACGAATTCATTAAAAGGCATTGTTCCTTCGCGCAATTTTATGAAGGTATCGACAGGCTCCTTTACGTTTAGAATATCCGTCGTAATCGTTAGGTCTGCACATTCCGCTAAGAGGACAGCGATGGCCGTTGTCCCCGTCTTTTGATTGCCAATGACGAAAATGGGACAGGGATTTATCCTGGAACTTTTGTTCAAAAGCTCGAATCTCATACGGTGAAAGTTTTCTCTTAATCGTCCAAAGTAAGTCTTCACGTTTGTTTCGGTCGACTTCTTTTTTTAGTAATTTCTAAGGGCTCCTTTTTAAAACTTCTTCTGACCGCCGCGACCACATCTTCTACATCTTCCTCCGTTAATCTTGCCGAAAGGGGCAAGCTAACCGTTTGTCGGCCAACCCTCATGGCGTTTGGAAAGTCTTCGGGTTTCCATCCGAAGGTTTTCCGGTAATAAGGATGTTCCGGAATGCTGAGATAATGCACTCCCACTCCGATTCCTTCCCTGGTCATTGCATCCAGAAACGCGTCACGGTTAGTCCCGGTTCTCTTCTCATTGATGAGGATCGTGTAAAGGTGATAGGCGTGGCGGGTATGGGACTCAGGATCTGCCGGTCGAGTAATCGGCGAATCGGCAAACGCCTCGTTATAGGAGAGCCAAATCTCGCGTCTTCTCGTCCAATTCTGATGAACCCTCTTCAACTGATGAATGCCGATAGCTGCCTGTAAATCCATCATATTGCATTTAAACCCCGCCCCCTCAACGAAGTAGTGCTTGTAACCGTCATCCGAAAATCTGCCCCAAGCATCCGAGGACATGCCTTGTAGCGCTAACATTTTAATGCGAGAAATGTCCTCTTCTTTCTTCGCCAACACCATCCCACCTTCGCCTGTAGTCACATTTTTTGTGACGTAAAAGGAAAAGCATCCGAAGTCACCGAAGGTTCCCGCTTTATGGCCCTTATATTCTGTTTCAATCGCGTGGGCACAGTCTTCGACCACCTTCAAGTGATGGTCTCGCGCGATCCCCATCAGGACATCCATTTCGCAAGGGCGTCCTGCGAAATGGACAGGCAAGAGGGCTTTGGTCTTTGAGGTGATTTTCTTTTCCACTTCTTTGGGATCGATATTGAAAGTCTCGGGGTCGATGTCGGCAAGGACGGGGGTCGCTCCGGTATGAATGATTGCGTTGACGGTAGCGCAAAAGGTCAAGGGGGTAGTAATCACCTCATCCCCTGGGCCGATTCCTGAAACGAGCATGCTCAGGTGAAGGGCCGCCGTGCAGGAGTTGACGGCCGCCCCGAACGGAGCCTCTTTATATGCCATAAAATCTCGTTCGAATTGGGCAACCTTGGGACCGGTCCCGATCCATCCTGATTTGAGCGTTCTCACCACTTCGTCAATCTCTTCCTGCTCAATCTGGGGAGCACCAAAGACGATGAATTTCTTTTTTCGACTCATTTTCACCGTTCTCATTATCTTTGTATCTATGCGTGCCCTTAGGAACAAATCACTAAACCTAGCTATAAATTAACCCGTTTTTGGGGCTTTTGGAAGCCTCGCCGATTGGACAAGACCAGATTAATTTAATTATACTACGGCTAAAGAGACGGGAATCTTAGGGTGACTCGTTGACTTCTGACGGAACCGAAACTACACTTCCGTTATATGAAAATGCGAACCTTTCTCTTTCTTCTCGTCGGATTTTGGGTGGCGAGCTCGAATGTTTTCGCTTGCGACGCGTCCGAAAAGGGATGCGGCTGTATGAAGGCGATTCCTGCCGAATACGCCCACGCCCAACCGACGGCCTGCCCGGGAAGCTGCGGCTGTCTCCTCCAAGGGCCATCCGAGACCCCCGCGCAAAGCGTCGCGTTTCCCGGATAAAGTTCTCTCCCCAGTTTTTCTCGTTAGTCCGTCACGATTGAGGGGGAAATTTGCTCAATAGCTTCTGAACGGCCTTGTTGATTTTTGCTTCTTTTTTCTCGGAACTCTGATTGGGATCAACCTCGGCCTTCGCGGTCCCCCTCCAAATGAGCTTATTGGTGAGAGGATCCACAATATCCAGCAGCAAGGTCCCTTCCTCATACTGATAGACGTGCGTTTCGGTCTGGGGCCAGGCGGCGCTGGGGCCAAATCCAGCGCGGCCATGGTAATAAGCCGGGTAATCATAGTCATAGTAAGTGAAACTCGTCACGTCGAGCTTGTCTTCAAGCCCCACGTGGTATGCCACCTTAAAGTCAGGCTCCCCGCTCGTGACCTTTCGATATCCCATGGTGGCCAACTCCCGCTCCACGGCGTTCCGAATTCGGGTGTGAAGAATATCGCTGTCAAGCCGCGGGTTCCCCGTGATCGGCTGGGGCCCTGCCCAGTCATAAGTTTTTAACGCCGAGAAATTGGCTGCAGGATCATAATCGGTAGAGGTGCTGACGGTGGCACAGGCACTTAAAACCAATCCAAGAATCATCGGGAAGAGATAGGCTTTTAATTTCATCGTTTTCTCCTTTTTGGGTTTCGGTACCAATAACTAAAATATATCACTTCGTTCTCTTTGCGCCCAGGTCTGTCATGAGCCTCTGAAAGGCGGGCGATTCCCCCAAGATCGTTCCGGCCGCCTCAATCACAAGATCGACCTCGTCTTTTTTAAGTTGCAGATCGGTCGCGATCTGTCCCAACTTTTCTCGGAGTTCCGGATTTCGAATAGCGTCAAACTGAACGTGAATCAAATACAAATCCGGATAAGGCGGTTTGAGCACTCCCCCGAGGGGAGATTCATACTGATCGTAACATTTTTCGCGCTCCCCATTTTCTGCGTAAACCCGGTCACACAGGCTCTTGATCACCGCAAAGTTTTTTCCTCCCGCTTCATTGGCCTGGAACCGGAGCGCAAATTCCTGAACACTCTTCACGGTATAATTCCGCAAGGGCTTTGAGGCAGCGTTTGTCAGAACGGTCATCAATCTTGGAATTCTTTCCTTTCGGTCGTGGCTCAAATCGTCGGCCGGTTTCGCGTCCACAATGATCAGGATGACCCGCTTGGCTTTGAATCTCCGCTCGGAGTCAGCAAGATTCCACGCGCCCATCCGGAAATTAAAAAGGAGGGGGTTCACCCCAAGGTTATCCGCCACGCCGCCATCAAAGAGATGAATGAAGGGCCTCGCCTCTGCGTCTTCGTAAGCCTTCATATTCTGTGCCCAGACAAAACGTTCCAGGTCTTCTTCGGGATGGCGCGCCAAGGCCTCCTCCACCCACGAAGGAAGCTCATACCCGCACTGCGACTTCGGGTAGTTTTTTAACGCGATCGGGGTGAACGGCCCCGGGAAGGCAGAAGAAGCGACCACCGCCCGCGACAGTTTAATTCCGTTGAGATCGGAACAGAGACGGTCAAAATCCTCTTGAATGAAGGAAAGCACCGTCCCCTTGGTCATATCCGAGGCATTAATGATCACAAAGGGCCACCGTCGGGGCATCTCGCGAAAGGTGTGACCGTGAAAGAGCTTCTTGTCGTACAAGCGCTGGGCCACTTCGCTCCGGCCGAGATCGGCTGAAAAGGCAACGGGAACCCAATGGACAAATCGGATTAAATTGCGCAGTAATTGCGAGGAGAGTTTTTGGTAAAGGACCTCTTCTTTGTAATCCCTGAAAAACTTTTCTTTTCCGTAAAGCCCGTAGTAGGCTGAAACGAAACTACTCCCTGACACGGAGGAAATAACCTTCACCTCGTCGAGGAGACTTTGGCCTTCGGGGAGCTTGACCTCTTCCAAGGCCTTCAGGACCCCGTAGGAAAGTGATCCGGCCCGTGTCCCTCCGCCTGAAAGGGCGACCACCACAAAGTTATCGCCAATTTCATTCCCCTGGGCCAAGAGGTTATTGAAGCTATAAGCCTCCTTCTCCCCCACCTCCTTGAGCGGGGGGTTCATCGGCACAGAGATGCAGCCCGTAATCAGACAGGCCGAAATAAGTGAAATGAAAACTTTCGTCACGTCACCCTGCAAGGTTTGGCGCCCCAGATGTCTCGGGCATACTCCTCGATCGTCCGGTCGCTCGAGAACTTCCCCGAGGAGGCGACATTGAGGATCGCCTTCCGGGTCCAGAGATCGGGCTTAAGATAGAGCTGACCCACGCGCTCCTGCGTCTCGGCATAAGCCTTGAGATCCGCGAGGTGCATATAATAGTCCCCCTTCTCCAGCAATGTCTCACGGAACGGGGCAAAGATCCCCCGCTCGGACTCGCTGAAGTGGTCCGAAAAAATCAGTTCGAGCGCCTGCCGTGTCTCGGGCTCGTTATGAAAATGCCACCAGGGGCTATACCAACCGCGGCTTGACGCGACCTCATCGGCCGTGAGACCAAAGAGGAATAAATTCTCCTCCCCCGCTTCCTCCGCCATTTCGATCGTCGCTCCATCTCTCGTTCCCACGGTCAGAGCGCCATTCATCATGAATTTCATATTCCCCGTGCCGCTTGCCTCGAAGCCTGCCGTTGAAATCTGTTCTGAGACGTCCGTGGCCGGAATCAGGCGCTCCGCCAGGGTCACCGTGTAGTTCGGCACGAAGAGCACCTTTAATCGTCGGCGCGCCACAGGGTCCCGATCGAGCCTCGCCGCCACATTATTGATCAGTTTGATGACCAATTTCGCCAGCCGGTAGGCAGGCGCTGCTTTGCCTGAGAAAAAGAAGGTCCTGGGCGGCATCTCGACCGCGGGTTGTTTCCTGAGCCGGTTGTAGAGCACGACGATATGTAGAACGTTTAAGAGCTGCCGCTTGTACTCGTGAATCCGCTTGATCTGGCTGTCAAAGATCGTTTCGAGACCCACGACTACTCCTGTGGTTTCCTTCAGCCAATCGACAAAACGAACCTTCGCTTCGCGCTTCGCCTGACGGAACCGGGAGCGAAATTGGGAATCCTCGGCCAGAGGTACCAGTTTCCGCAATTGGCTGAGATCGTTCACCCAGCCGTCGCCGATCGCCTCTGTGACCAGGCGGGAAAGCGCGGGATTCGCCAAGAGGAGCCAGCGTCTCGGCGTCACCCCATTCGTTTTATTGCCGAAGCGTTCAGGAAACATTGCCGCAAAATCGCCGAGCACGCGTGTTTTCAGAAGTCCCGAGTGAATCTTCGCCACGCCGTTGGTGCTGTGGGTGCCGACAACGGCGAGGTGGGCCATTCGGACTTGGCGCACAGAACCCTCCTCAATCAGGCTCATCCTGCGGGCGCGCTCGCCGTCCCCAGGATAACGGCCGCGAACTTCGTTCAAGAACCGATGGTTAATCTCGTAGACAATCTCGAGCAGTCTCGGACAGATGATTTCGAACAGACGGACCGGCCACCTTTCCAGCGCCTCGGGCAGCAGGGTGTGGTTGGTGTAGGCCAAAGTGCGAATCGTGAGGTTCCAGGCATCGTCCCAACCGAGACCAGCCTGGTCCAGCAGAATCCTCATCAGTTCCGCCACTGCCAGGGCCGGGTGCGTGTCATTGAGCTGCACGGCCACCTTGTCGGGGAGGGCGTGCCAATCGGCGTTGGTCCGGCGGAAACGATTGACGATATCGGCCAGGGAGCAGCAAACCAGAAAATATTCCTGCAGGAAGCGGAGCGCCTGGCCGGCCATCGTTGAATCGCTCGGGTAAAGAACCCGGCTCACCGTCTCGGCGACCACGCGATCGACAATCGCCCCGACAAAATCTCCGCTCGCGAACTCACCGAAGTCGAAAAATTCGGGCGAGGCGGCCCCCCAGAGGCGAAGGGTGTTGACCGTCTTGCCGCCGTAGCCGACCACCGGCCGGTCGTAAGGCACACCGAGCAGATGGGTGGGCCGGTTCGGGACGGCGCGTAACCGGCCCCGGTGTAATTCGAAGGAACAATGAAGCGGAATTTGAACAATCTCCCCCATCCGGGTAATTTCCCACGGGTCGGGACGAAAAAGCCAGTGGTCCGGCCCTTCGACCTGCCAGCCGTTTTGAATCTCCTGGCGGAAAATTCCATATTCGTAGCGCAGGCCGTAACCGATCGCCGGGATCTCGAGCGTGGCGAGTGAATCGATGAAGCAGGCGGCCAAGCGGCCCAATCCGCCGTTCCCGAGGCCGGCGTCCGGCTCGGTCTCGAGTACTTGGGCCCAGTCCTGACGGGAATCTGAACGGAGGTTCTCCCGGACAAACCCCTCGACACCGAGGTTGACGATATTATTCACGAGGGAGCGGCCAAGAAGGTATTCCATTGAGAGGTAGTAAACCCGTTTTGGGTTTTCCCGCTCGTGGGTCTCCTGGGTCAAGACCCAACGCTGACTCAGGAGGTCTCTGAGTGATCGCGCCACCGCCTCGAAACGCTCGCGCTGGCTCGCGTTTTCGGGCGAGACGGCGTGGTCAAAGACCAAATGGCGGCCATAAGAATCGCCTTCGTTAAATTGATACGGGCCGCACTCGTACTGTTTTAAGCTCTTCGTCTTTCTTGCGCCGTCATTCTTTTTGGGCACTCTCAATCTCCCGTAGCGGTTTCTTCTTATGGCGTGTGATTTATACCAAAACGGACCGCCCCCTGCCAGCAATTTTCAAGGGGGTTACAATGCTGTCACCTGAGAATCTTTCTAATCTTCACGAGTGAAAATGACCGGCCCCAGAGCTTCGGGCCAAACGTCTCAAAGAAATAAAGCGCGTTCCTTTTAACGAGAAAGAGAGTGCTCGATTTCGGGCTCTTTTTGAGCGCCTTCTGCCACAAGGCAGCTACCTTCAGGGGGTCCGGTTTGAGATTCCCAAACACTTCCATCAAGTCCTGAAGATCCTGATCCCAAAATCTCGTGATTTTTCCGATGCTCCAGTAAAACGGATCCATCACGGTAATTGCGCTAACACCTTGTCAGTTCTTCCTAGAATATCCTGGATTAATTCAAGACCATATTTCTTCTTAATATCGCTATAACGTCTCTTAACGTCCCACCTTTGGCCTCGAATCAAGCGAGTGCCGGGGGCTTTTGACGCAAGCAGTTTTCTTGAAATTAATTTCCTTAAATCTGATGCCAGCTCATTTTTAATTGAGTTCTTTAAAATTTCCCCTTCGACGATGGCTCGAGCAATCATCTCTCTTTCCTGACGATCCAATCGGAGATCTTGCAGCGGAGTGCGAAAAAGCACGGTGATCTCGACCCCCAGGGCCTCAGCAATCCGTTCGAGGGACCTCAGGGTCATATCCCTTCTCCCCCGTTCAATCAGCGAAAGCGCTCCCTGCGGAATCCCGGTCAACCGGGCCAATTCCTCTTGAGAAACCCTTTTCTCCGTCCGCCACTCTTTGAGATACAGCATGATACAAATATACCTAGAAATATATATTTGTCAATACTTGCTTTCGGGGAGTGACAATCGAAAGGTAATTCAAAGCCAAGGTGACAGGTGCTCTCCGAGCCGAGGCCGTCGAAGTGCCTGTTACCTATTCAGATTTCAGTCTTTAGGAAACAAAAATTGCAATTGCAGCCTGAGAGACCAATCCGAAGTATTTTCAGGATGTTCCAAATTATAAAAAGCTGCAACCTGAAAATTAAGCGGCAGTTTTCCAATCTTGAATATTTTTCCGAAACCGCCGCCAATGGGTACCGTCCATTTATCATCATTCGCCGCTTGCCAATTGACTGTCATAATCGGTGATGATGTGAGATACCACCCCTTTGGAAGATTATAGTTAACGAAATACTGCCAGGTCATCAAATTCACATCTTGGCGATGATGATGACGCCCGCCGATCGACCAGATGTTATTGATCAAGGATCCAATAACCCAGCGTCCTTGTGTCACAAGCGCAACCGCACCCGGTCCCATACTCCATTTCTCCGTACCTAAAATTTCATCCGTAGCTGAAGGAAACTGGACAACAGGCCCTACCCCCCAAACGAACTTGCTGGCTTTAGCGGGGACAAGAAATCCCTGGTACTGAATATCACCGAGACCGGCTTTTCCACCCTCTTCTTCCCTCTGAAAGGGCTGGTAAATCACAGGCAGAATGACTCGGTTGATCCAATTCCAATTTTCGTGGATTCTCAAAGGATAAACCGGCTGAATATTTAGAACGTATTGCATCTCATCATCCGGCCCGCCGCTGAAATTGAAATTATTTTGCAATGGCACACTGATTAAATCACTGATGGGATTTTGAGTTTTCTTTGCCAGATCCAAAGCATCCTGATTCGTAGCTGCTTCTTCCCCCGCATGACTGATAGTTGCTCCAAGCCCCACCGTACCAATCAGCGCAACGGCAATCAGTGCGACGGATGAGAATTTAAAATGATTTTTCAAGTTCCCTCTTCATTGCTGTTGATAACCTTTCAAAGCCAAGGTAACCGGTATACTAGCTCACCCCCGTCGAAGTGTCTGTCGCCTATCTATTTTTTGGTGTAAAGCTCAATGGCGGGCGACCAGCTCAACCATTTCTCTTCCCCCTTGTCGTGCAGGGCGAATGTAGCGCCGTCCGATACCGGCTCACCCGGCTTGTCAGGGGTGGCAAAGGCGATACCTCCTCCGAGTATTGACTGCAGGGATTCTGTGGAGACATGAATGCCCGTCAGCCCCAGATCGACGTGAATACCGCTCGCGTCCCAGAACTCGCTGTTATCCCGGACCAGAGGCGCATATTGATCATCGATATGAACCAGGATGTGGATCTTGCGGGAATCGTTCGTGAGCGTATGCGGTCCGACTTTACCCACCGGGACTTCCCGGTAATAAACGGGCCCACCTTCCTTGATGGAACCGGCTTTGTCCGCCTCTAGGATCACATCGAGACCGGGTGTGCGGGCGTAATTTTCCGGCTCTGAATTGAGGCCCATAAATTTATATTGGGGCTTCCCGTCTCCTGGCATCACTTCGATATAAACTCCGGACAAAAGAGTGCCGAGGTTACTGACTTGAGTCAAAGTCGCTTCCGGGCGGGTGACCCAGTACTGGGCGCCTTCCCGCGCGGCGATCCCGGCTTGAGGGGCGAGACGAATGTCCGCGATGACGTACTTCAGGTCGGGAGCGACGCGGAGGGTCTCAACAATACCGGCCTGGATCCCGTGATACTCCACCTTCGTATGGCCGGGGACGAGGCCTTGCCCGTTCTGGAAATACACTTCGACCTTGGGCCCCCTGCTCGTTTCAGTCCTATAGAACAAGAGTCCTGCCAGGACGAGGGCCACGACCGGCGTGAACCAGATAAGGGAGATGCCCCCTTTTTTTCTCACGACAGCTTTCGGTATACCGGCTCCCGGTTGCGACTCATTGAATGACTTCTTATCGCTTGTCATCGATCTTACTCCTTTTTGTTCCAGAGGATTTTAGGGTCAAAGCTTGAAGAGGCAAGAATGGTCAGCACCACGACAGCGCCGAAAAAGGAACTGCCGATCTCGGGTTGAACATTGGCGATGGCGCCCATCTTGACCAACGCCACCAGGATCGCCAGCACGAACACGTCCAACATGGACCATTTCCCGATCGATTCGACTATGCGATAGATTCGGGTACGCTCGTGAGGACGTTCCTTTGAATTCACGGTGAAGCACACGTAAAAAAGTCCGATCAGTTTCAGCACCGGAATCAGGATACTGGCGCAGAAGACCAGGGCGGCCAGCTCCCATTGATGCCCCTGGTAAAGCTCGACCACTCCATCCCAGATGGTTGTCGAATTCTTGATGCCCAACTTGTTCATAGACATGATCGGGTAGACGTTCGCTGGAATATAAAGGATCAGCGCCGTCAGGGAGAGGGCCAAGGTCCGGTGGACGGGGTTGCGTTTCTTGGATTCCAGGACAGCGCCGCAGCGGGCACATTCAGAGACCTCACTATAAGTTAAGGGAGTTTTATGCTGAACGATCCCGCACGTTTCGCATGCGATGAGCGACTCTAAAACTTCTGGTGAGATCGTTTCGTTCATTTTTTAAATGAGCACGACCGAGGACGCAATGAATAAGAAGGTGACAGGCACCGCAAAAGGTGCCCGTTGTCGCTAGTCACTCCCAATGCGCCGTTGCATCATTCTCAGTCGGCTTTTCTTCCTCAAAACGGCGCATCTCTTCCTCATCGAGATCGGGTCTCACCCGCGGTAAACTTGTGTCAGCACCATCAAGGCTGAGCATATCGTCTACCGCCTCATCCTGACGTTTCTCCATCTCCTCATCACTCACATCGACAGGATTTTCTTCCCCCAATTTGTCCAGCTGTTTTTGCTGGAGCTCTTCTTCAACAAGCGCCTCTTTTTTGTAAAGCTCCGCATCACCCTCTGTAACACCTAGACCGCACGCCTTCTTGATCATTGCGACTTTTTGCTTCAGGTCCTGTTGCTGGGTTTGTCCAGCCTCTCTATCTTTCTCAGGATCAACAACGCCATCGCCATTGTAGTCACTGGTCGGGACAGTGCCCGCCATTTCGTTCAAGAGTTTTGTTTGTAGATCAGCAATCTGCTTTTCATAGGCCGCGATATCCTGTTGGGCCGTCTGGCAATTAATGTCGGCCAAACAATAGCCCGCATTGATCGTCGTGATTACTGAGACCGCAACCAAAAATGTTACGAATGCTCTCATCTTAGCCTCCTCTGTCACAACACATTCCGATTCCAACCTTTTTAGAATACGACCCAGGCAAGCAGGCCGGCCGCGGCGGCCATGATTACAAGCCCAAGACAGAAGAAAACGTCGAGTGTCAGTCCAAAGCCTCGCCACCTCTTTCTCAGGTCGGTGCGCATCCCCAGGAAGCTCAGCACAGCGACAACCACGAACAGCAGGGCATCGACTGCCAGCAGATCGTCGATGAGTAATTCAAGCTTACTGAGAGACTTCACAATCCCGATCAAGCCGATGGCGGTCAGGCATACCCCCAACATCCCCGACGAAACAGAGAGCGCGATCGCCATGTGCGCAGAGAGCTTCTCGTCGTCCACGGGTCCGTTTTTCATTAGTGCTTTCTACAAACGGCAGATTCTATTGTTCCAGGCGAACGGCTTTAGCCCGGATCACTCTGCCTGTTTCCGGTTCCAATTCCCCGCCAAGCCGGCCTCCCACGAGCTCAGCACCCACCGCCTGAGTCCTGTCCTCAGTAATGAATACCGCATTGGCCCCCAGTTTGGCCGCGCCTTGTTGCAGCTTGGCCTCAATCTGCGCTGTGGCGGTGCCGGTATCCGCTTCAAGCGTGACCTGACCCAGCTCCGTGAACGGTTGCGAGGGCGGGCCTTGAAGGACCTGTACTGTTGCCGGATCTGTCGGCGCTAAAGTCGGCGCACCGATCCCGGGCGTGGTCGCGACCTCAATCGAACTGCAACCGGCCGCGAGGATCAGGATGGCCATCAAGCCAGTGACATTAAACAACATTCCTTTGTTTCTCATTTTACCCTCCCGTTTTTTGGGTAACAGACTAGCGCAGCGTTACTGGGAGTGCCACCCTCTTCAATTTGCCTGGCACCACCAGTGACGCCTCTTTATTCAAGCGCCGGCTCGATCAGTAGCCCATTTTGAAGAGGCTTAATGAATTTCAAGCAATCCCGCAAGTTTCCTTGATCTTCTCAATCTTATCGGCAATCATTTGATTATATTCACCGCTTACCACCTCTCCCCTGTTTTGAAGATCATCGGAGAGAATCGTCAGGGCGAGCCCTGCGGGAGTGATCATCGTTGCCCCTTCTAGAATCTGCTTTTCGACGGAGGCTTTTTCGGACTGCAAAGTCGCGATATCCTGCTCGGCCGTGGAACAATCCACGGGCTTGGCAATTTCTTCTTTAGCCTCTTTTGAAATCGACTGACACGAGTTGAAAACCAGACAAAGCACTGCCAAGATCAACAATTTGTTATTCATGATCATTCTCCTCAGGTTCATATCCAGCCTTGGTTCTGAAATGCCGTTTGCAGTTTTTCAGCGATCAGCTTGGCCGTCCGATCGGCAGCGCCTTCGATGGTGTCCGAACCCGTGGCTTCTCCCGCTGATTTGGCTGCGGTACTGACAAGCAGGCCAATGGGATTAGCCGTAGCGATAGCAACCCCGAGACCGAGCGCCGCTCCGGGCGTTTTGCCGCTTCCCGCCTCGGTTTCTCCGCTCCCAAGAAAGCGAAGCCCCTGTTCCGTCATCTGATAGCCTTCGACCTGGACTTTTAAGTCTGCGGAACCCGACCCGAAACCAAGGGCCATACGCTCTGCCGCGCTCCCCTCCTCCAAGGAGAGGAAATAGCCCTTGAATACAATATCGCCGGCCTGGGGCGTTGTTTGTGCTTCGGCACGTGAAGCAAAAAGCCCCATGGTTTGAATTTCCGCAACCAAATTGCTGGCAATCTGAGCGCCCAGCTGACGGCTCATTTCGATCTGCTCGTCGGTCTCGGGCGCACTCGATTCCGCCAGTTGATTTCTCAGGGGAGAACTTGCAGGAATCTCTTCAAGATTTGAGGTGAAGTCATAAACGAGGATCCGCTCCGGCTTGGGGAGGCTTTCTCCCGTGTAGGGCTGGAGGGTGGTCACTTCAGCGGAAGCGCATCCGGCCAGGAGAATGACAGCCAACAACCCGATTTCCGTCCGGAATCCCTTGATAAAACCGCAAAGATTTCTCAAAAGTCTAGTATTCATCTCTTCTCCTCCATTCAAGCTGCTTCTCTTATTCATGATCATCTCCTTCATATTCATTGTTAGTCATTGCACTTTCGCAAGCTTTTTTCTTATTCTGTTTTTAAGGACGCGAAGCACCAGAGAGCAGCTGCCGCGTGAAAGAGGACGGCAGGCCAGAGGATGACGCCGGCCATCCGGAGGAACGTACCGGCAAGGCCGAGAATCACCGTGGCAGTTAAATTATAAATCAGAAGGCCGGTAACGAGTCCGAGCTCGGCCCCGCTCCGATGGTCGTTTCTTGCGAGCCAGCTTGCGGCGCCAATTGAAAGCAATGCTGCGCCGGCGACGCGGCCAAGCAGGAGCGTTTCCGGCAAGGCGTCTTTTAACCCAAACAACAGCCTCAGCAGAACCGAAGGCAGAATTAAGAGAAGAAGCCCGGTTCCTCCTTCAAATAAAGCCACCACAATGAGAAGAGATTTCAGCTGAGGTCTGGACTGATTCATCCGTTAATTCGCCTCCTTCAAAAGGTTGCCACGCGCACAATAAACCAATAAGCCGCAACCGAACCAATGGCATAAGGAGGCAGGCGCCAGGCCCAGTCAGGCCACGAGAGGCGCGCACGACGTAGTGCTGCTAACGCAACGAGCACGGCGCCGACAAACGAAAAATGCCCCACCTCGACGCCGCAGCTGAAGAAGAGCAGCGCCAGCGGAATGTGTCCCGCCGGCAGGCCGGCATTGCTCAACCCGCCCGCAAATCCCAGCCCATGAAGCAACCCGAATGAAAATGCCACCACCCACGGCGCGCGCGCTGCGAGGGCCGTGCGGCCCCGGTAGACTCGCACGATTTCCGCCGCCACAAATACGATGCTTAACGCGATGACCGCCTCGACCGGCCGTTGCGGCACATGCACCCAGCCGAGCGTGGCGGCCGTCAACGTGATACTGTGCGATAACGTGAATGCGGTCACCGTCTTGACGAGTCTCCATCCCCCGCCGGTGAGGATGATCAGCGCCAAGACGAACATCAAATGATCAAAACCGGTCAGAATATGTTCAATGCCGAGCCGCAAGTAACCGCCGGCGACGCCGCGCTTCGTGGGCTGTGCGGCTAAATCGAACCACGGCTGCGAAGGGCGAACCAATAGCGTGGTATCGCGTCCGTCGAGCCGCTCGATGCGCACCAGCACATCGGTGATCGTCAACTGGAGACCGGGAAACTCAATCCGCCTACCCGCAAGACCCTTCGGGCCGGCATCGACCCAGCGCCGCTCAATCAGTGAATCAGTCAGCTCTTGCAGAACAGGTTCTTTCAAATTCCCCGCGCCGACGGGCAGCTTCAAGACTACGGGCAGACGCGTGCCGGCCATGATCGGCGTGCGCCACAGTACGCTGTACTGGCCGGGCGCAGTTTCCTTGAGCTCGAGATAGGCCGGACGTATTTCATGTGCCTGTGCTGCCGGTAATATCAACAGCATTCCGAACGGTAGAGCGGCGGCGAGCCGGCTAAAGTGTCGACAACTGATACTCACTGTGCCCTCCGCGGCGCGTTTATAGCTTCGGGCGGTGCTGGCAGCAACACCGTGTACTTGGCGCGCATCTCCTCATAGGTCTTCTGCCAGGCCCGCGCTTTCTGTTCACCCAGCCAGGCGGTCTTCACGTCGGGCTCAACCTCCTCGAAGACGGGTACACGGCCTGGAATCACGGTGTCAACGAACACAAGGTGCCAGCCGTAGCCGGATTCGATTGGTCCCTGCCAGGATCCCGGCGCGAGCTTCTCGACGGCCTGCGCAAATTGCGGCCCGAACTCCTTGCCGAGAAATTCCGGCGCACGGTCACGGTAGTACGCCTGGAACATGAAGGGATCAGCAAGCGAATCGGCAATTTGCGAATCCTCAGGCTGACCCGTGAGTCTCGCCAGAGCCTTGGCCGCATCGTCTCGCGCGTGATTGCCCCGACGGTCGGGCGAAAAGTAGAGATGACGGAAACTGACCCGGTTTGGCTGCGCGAACTTGGAGCTGTTCCGTTCATACCAGTTCTTGAGCTCCGCCGTGGTCGGTTCCCGCGCGGCGGCGACGTCCTCGGCGAGAAACTGCATTTTCTGCGCCATCCGGCGCTTGACAATCTCGTCATCCTTGTCGAGACCCATCGCCAGGGCCTCGCGATAGAGGATTTCCTCCTCGACCCTGTTCTCAACCAGCCGGTTGAGTTCTACCGGCGTCGGCTCGCGCTGCCACTGTGACCTAAACAGAAGGGCCATTTGGGTGAGCTCGTTGAGTGTTAGTCGGATTTCCTTCGATGATACGGGTCCCGTCTGTCCGGCCTGGGTGAGCTCATAGACGCCGAAGAGCACTGCGCCGAGCAGCAGGAAATGCAGTAGAGGCTCCCGCAGCCAACGTTTCACGTCAGCCCCGAGGTTTCTCACTCGGCGCCGCGGCCAAGGGGCTCAACTCACTCTCCGCCGGAACGATCTCATAGTTGACATAGCCGAACTCATTGCTGCGAGCTCCCAGATACCTGTCGCCCACCTTGTAGACGGTAATCTCGAGCGGCGTGCCGACGAGCTCGGTGACGATCTTCCCGTTGTTGATGTTGTACGTCCGCGAAGTCCCGAACGCGCTGGCGCCGACAGCGTCGCCGGTCAAGCTCTGCAACGCCACGTTCTTTCCGACGTAGCGCACCTGGAACTGCCCCTGGTTCTCCGGGAAGCGCTGGGTGATGTAGCCAGGATCGGAAGGTGTAAGTGGCGTTGCGTCTGGACCCTTGCCGAGGGCGCCGTAGATGATCATGTACTTGTCGCCGGTCACCGTGTTCTGCAACCAGACGGATTTCTCCACGACGAGGGACTTGAGCTGGTCGTCGTTGAGTGCAACGGCGCCCTTGGCCATCAGCTCGGCGACCGTCGGGCCCAACTCGGCGGTCTTCCGCGCCTCGGCGCTGGGCGTGTACCAGATGGGCGAGCCCCACGCGCGCTCCTGAATCGTGGCGGAGACCACATCGGGCGGAGCCACGCCCAGCTTCGCGGCCTGGATCGTCGTCCAGCGCGGTGTCGGTATCTCCAGCACGCGCGCGTAGTAGAACGCGTGAAGACTTGGATCGAACTCCGGGTCCGTCCAAACCGTCTTTAGCTCCACGGCGCCGATGGTGTTCGTGTAGGTTGCATTTTCTATGTCCACTGTGCTGCCGACCGGCGGTACGACGCCGGTCCACTTATCGGGCTTCCTCTCCCCCGCCCAGACGACGTCGAAGATTTTTTCGAAGCTCTGGCCGCTCTTGGTCCAGCCCTTCACGATCTGGATGCGGTCAAGGTTGCCCGAGGTCGGGTCCTTCACAGCCCACACTATGAATGTCGGGGTTTTCGGCAGGCCCGCCACAGCGGGTAGATCGCCGCCCATGGGCACCCCTCCGGCATAAGCCACTTTGACCCAGTCCTGTGACTCGAGTATCTGGGAAGCGTACTCCCAGCCGCCGAAGAAGCGCACCTTGATGTGCGGACCGCTGACGGCAAAGGTTTCTTTGCGCTGCATCGCCTCGAAGATCGAGTCACGCGTGTTCTCCTCGGCCCATACACCGGTCAGACCGGCAGTGCCTTCAATGCGGGCATCAAACATACCGCCCACGAGAGTACCGGACATGCGTGCCTCGATCGTCCCGTCCGTAAAAGAATGGCCGCCGAAGAAGTTGTCTTGCCGGTAGGGAGTAGCGGAATTGTGCGCGTCGGAGGCGGCTCCAAATCCGAATTTGTACGGGTTAAAGCCCTCCGTATCCTCCAAGGCGAGACCATCCTTGAGGGCCTGACGCGCGTAGCTGCCGACAATGTGCGGGATACGTCCCGGCGGATTGCCCAGCAGGACTGACATAATCTCGAAGCTGGCGAACTCGTCGTTGGGCGAGAGCAAGGGGTGCGTCTCCGAGGTGCCTTTGAGCTGCTTGATCTCGATCAGCGGCTCGTTGCGCACGCGCGAGGCGGCATAAGCGGCGTCAATCGGACGGCCCGTGGTGTCGACCTCGGTCGGAAACATGCGCCCGTCGGAGAGGTTGGCGTTGTGCGAAATGGCAAGCAGCTCGTTACCGGCCTTCCGCTGGCCGTCCATCCAGTTCCAGAGCTCCACGGGATCCTTTGAGTCCAGTGCGCTGAAGGGCATCGCCGGCACCTTGGCGCAGCCCTTGAAGAAGATGTTTCGGTGGAGGTTCATGTTGTTCGGCATCGAGGTCCATTCGTAGGAGCAGAACGCCGTGAACTTCCCGGGCTCATTCGCCTGCTCGGCGAGTTCGATGTTCTTCTTCCATATCGAATCTGCGATCTCCGGCGCCATGAGCGCCTTGACCGGCGGTCCGCTCGCCAGGGTGTTAATGGCGTAGAGGGCGACCCTCTCCATTTCTTCCTTCGTCCTGGCCTTCAGGATCAGAGGCTCGGCTTCGGGAATCTTGCCGACCGCGGAGCCCGGTTCGTTCGCCATTTGGACCACGCCCGCGTATTCGGAGTGGTCGGTAACGCCCGCCCAGTCGAGCGGTGTATCGATCTTGATGTCATAGCCGAGAGGATGCTTGATCGGCTCGCCCTTGAAGTACTTGTACGCATCGCCCGGATTCGTGACCGTGTTCCCGATGGCAAACGCGTCGAGCGACCAGCTCGTGTGGATGTGAGTTTCGCCGAAGTAGGCGTTACGGTCGGAGTTCTGGCCGAGAGCATTCATCAGTGGGAAGCCGGTTGCCAGTACGAAACTAACCACAACAAACATAACCTTCTTAAAATGGTTCATGTTTCCCCCTTTGGATCGTTCACCGCGTCGCACCCGCGTCAGGTGGTGCGGCCCGGTTGATCTGCTTGGTTTCTAGAACCGCTTACTTCGAATGCGCCGCCGTAGCCTCCTGGATCTCCGCCTTAACGGCGTCCAGATTAAAACTGGCGCCCTTCTGCATCGGCGGGTACTCGATGGCTGTCATGGCCAGCTTCGCCACTTCCTGCTGGACGAAGACGAAACGCCAAAACTCATATTGGAACCAGGTGAAATACATCTGCGAACCATTTAGAGACCCGTTTGCCGAAAAATCCAAGCGCTCGAAGGGGTCCAAGCGCAGATTTGTCAGAACCGGCGCATCGACGTGGTCCTTGCTGCCAACCCAGCCGTTGGGCTGGTCAATAAAACGATACTTGAAGTCGTCCAGCCGCACTGCGCCGAGGGTACTTTCGGCGAAATAAAAGATCTCGTGGCGGGCCGAGGGTCCCTTGCCAGTGATCATGTCCATCTGGTTATAGGCATCGAGGTGGTTCTTGTAGGTCCGGTCGCCGATCGTCTTACCCTTCAGCAGTTCCTCCTTGATGTTCGGGTTGCCGGCGGCAGCCATAAAGGTCGGGAACCAGTCGAGGCCGGAGATGATGCCATTCTCCACCTTACCGGCAGGAACGTGCCCAGGCCAGCGAATGATTCCCGGCGCGCGGAAACCGCCTTCATAGATCGTTCCTTTTTGTCCCTTGAACGGCGTGTTGCCGCCGTCCGGCCAGGTGAACGTCTCTGTACCATTGTCAGTCGTAAAGACGACGATGGTATTTTCGTCAAGACCGTTGTCCTTGAGGTACTGCATCACGGAGCCCACAATATCGTCAAGCTGGGCCATGCCAGCTTCGTGAATGGTCCAGCCATTCTCCGAATTGCGCAGTGCCTCATATTTGGGCGAAAGATGGGTGACGATGTGCATGCGGGTCGGGTTGAGCCAGAGGAAGAATGGCTTACCGCCTGCTCGGGCCTTGTCGACGAATTTGAGCGCATTCGCCAAGATCTCATCGTCCACGGTTTCCATCCGCTTCGGATAGAGGGTTCCGGCGTCTTCGATCTTTTGTTTGCCGACCTTGCCCCAACGTGGGTCAACAGTCGAATCATCAGTATCCGTCGCCCAGCTATGAACCATATTGCGAGGACCAACTTTGTTCAACAACTCCTGCGGATAGGCGGGATGCGCGGGGTCCTCCATCGCATCAAGGTGATAGAGATAGCCGAAGAACTCGTCAAAACCGTGGACGGTTGGCAGAAACTCGTTCAAATCGCCCAAATGGTTCTTGCCGAATTGGCCGGTCGCATAACCCATATCTTTGAGCGCGGTGGCGATCGTGCAAGCCTCCGCGGGCAGTCCCATTTTGGCGCCCGCCTGACCGACCGTCGTCATGCCCGTGCGGATCGGCAGTTCGCCGGTGATGAACGCCGCGCGGCCCGCGGTGCAGCTTGCCTCGGCGTAGTAATCGGTGAGTAACATCCCCTCGGCAGCGATCTTGTCGAGGTTCGGCGTCCGCCCGGCCATCATTCCCCGATGGTAGGCACCGATGTTCCATATCCCAATGTCATCTCCCATAATGACGACGATGTTGGGCTTTTTCTCTTGTGCCCGAACCGGCGATACATTCGCTGTGCTTGCCAGAACGAAAGCAACCACAACGGCCATAATCTTTTTGAGACCGTTCATAATTTTTCTCCGGCGCTCGGTTGAGGCGGGGCTTTTCCTTCTAATCCGTGTAGAAATCACAAGCGCCTTTCTCTGCTTTGGACAATCTTTGTAGTTAGATTGTTTGATTAGAAATACTAGTTTTTGATAATAAGATTACCTCATTGGTCTAAAAATTCAAGTCCGGCTAGTTTTCTAGATTCGCAACACAGCGGAAACCGACGTTGGAAGAGCCGCTGTCGGGGGCGGTGCCGCGGCGGGAATTCCTTGAACGTGGCCAGGGACTGGCCGACCTACTGCTGCGCCGGAAGAACAGTTGCGGTCAACACGAATGTTTTAATCGAGAGTACCCGTATGAATGGTCACTTGGTGGATTTTACCGGTGAATTTGTTGTCGCCCTGCGCATAGTCGGTCGACACGGGCGTCTCATTGTCCATTCCCACGTCCGCACCCTCGTCTCCGGAAAAAGCGAATGGCTGGGTTTTAGGAATTTGGCCTTCGGCCACGACTTGCCCGTCGATCGACACGACCGATCTGCCTCCCGCGCCTGGATTCGGGGCATCGGGAATAAATTCGTACTTGAGCGTATGCTTACCCGCGCTGACCGCCTCGGGTGAGGCGATGTTGGTCCGCTCAAGACCGAAGAAATTGTATTCGTGGTGCAATTTTCCGTCCTTCATGTAGAGCGTCCAGCCGCCGAAATAGCCTGCCTGGGCCAGGATCACACCATTCGCATTTGCATCCGATAGTTCGACTTCGGCGGTCACGGTATGATGGACGCCCTTGATGTTAATGAAGGCGTTTTCCATCATGCCGGTCATGCCTTCGTAAACCGTCAGAGACGTTCTTCCGCTCATTAAATCGGGACGGCCGGCGAGAGCAGGATTAAAGCGCTCCACCCTGCGGTCGTCGATCGGAAGCACGTGGTTTTCAATCGCCTCTTCCAAGAAAACATCCTGAAGTTCCTTTAGTTTCTCAGGGTTTTTCGCCGCGAGGTTATTGGCCTGACTGAAATCCTCATCGACATTATATAGCTCCCACACATCTTCGGTTAGCGGGGGAAGCGGAACATTCAGCCAGGGGATCGAATGCCGGGTGCAAGCCACCCAGCCTTCATGATAAATGCCCCGGTTGCCGAACATCTCGAAGTACTGCGTCGTCCGGCGGTCCTTGGCCATCGCGTCGTCAGCACTGTAGAGCATCGAAACACCGTCCATCGGTCTTTGCTCAACGCCATTCACCATTGTCGGCTCAGGCAAACCCGTCGCTTCCAGGACAGTCGGCGCTACGTCAATCACATGGTGAAATTGTGAACGTATTTCGCCTTTGGCCTGGATCCGTTCCGGCCAGTGCATGACCATGCCGTTGCGTGTGCCGCCAAAGTGGGATGCCACCTGTTTGGTCCACTGGAAAGGCGTGTTGCCCGCCAGGGCCCAGCCGATTGCAAAATGCGGGAAAGTCGATGGCGCGCCCCAATCATCGATATGGTCCATCATCTGTGACGCTTTACCAACGATACCGTTCAGGGCCATCATTTCATTGTAGGTACCCTCCGGACCACCCTCGGCGCTGGCGCCATTATCTCCTACGATGTAGAAAAAGAGCGTGTTGTCCATCCTGCCCATTTTTTCCAGTGCTTCGACAAGGCGCCTCACTTCAGAATCCGTCTGCTCGGCAAAGCCGGCAAATACTTCCATCTGCCGGGCGAAAAGTCTTTTCTGCTCCGGGGTCTGGTCATCCCAAGCCGGAATCTCCGCCGGTCTTTTGGTGAGCTCGGCATTCTGAGGAATAATCCCCATTTCTTTTTGCCGGGCAAAAGTTTCCTCGCGGAGCTTATCCCACCCTTGGTCAAACTTGCCCTTGTATTTATCCGCCCATTCTTTTGATACGTGATGCGGAGCATGCGTAGCTCCGGTCGCGAAATACAGGAAAAAAGGCTTCTCGGGCGTGAGGGCCTGCTGGGCGTTCACCCAGTTGATGGCCTGGTTCGTCATATCGGTCGTGAAGTGATATCCCGGCGTATGCGGGGTTTCGATACGGATCGTTCCGTCATAAATCCCGGGAGCCCATTGGTTGGTTTCACCGCCGATAAAACCGTAAAATTTATCAAAGCCGGAGTGAGTCGGCCAGCGGTCATACGGGCCTGAAATCGAAACTTCCCAGGGCGGGGTCTCATGGTATTTTCCGAACGCGGCGGTGCTGAATCCGTTTTGGCGCAAGATCTCGGCCAACGGCGTAACACTCAAAGGCCGCATACCCGTATTGCCGGGAAAAGCCGTCGCAAGCTCCATAATCGTACCGGCATTGTTCACGTGGTGATTGCGGCCGGTAAGAAGCGCCACACGGGTCGGCGAACAAAGCGCTGCGGTATGAAAACGGTTGTAACGCAGGCCGTTATTGGCCATCTTATCCAGCGTCGGCATATGGATCGGGCCGCCAAAGGCGCTGGAGTGGCCGAAGCCGATATCGTCGATCAGCACAATCAACACGTTGGGCGCATCTTTCGGCGCTTTTATTTCAAAGCGCGGCGGAGGCGTAGCATTACGGGCATCCAGCTCCGTAATGGAGGGATAATTCGGTTCCGCTATTGGCAGCACCGTACGGTCCAATTGATCTAACTGCTCGGCCTGAGCAGGCAATGTGGTCAAACAGAAAGTCAGCGCTACGAAACTACTGAGTGTTTTTAGACAGTTCATGATTTTTCTCCCTGGGGGGTATGTGGATGGGCGCTCGGTCAAGGTGGGGCTTTTCCTTCTACTCGGCGTAGGAGTCACAAGCGCCTTTCTTTACTCTGCTTTGAACAAATTATGCAGTTAAATTGTTTTGATTAAAGATGCTAGCTTTTGATACTAAGAATACCTCATTGGTCTAAATATTCAAGGCCTGCTACTTTGCAGACTTCGCAACGCAGCGAAAACCGATGTTGGAAGAGCCGCTGTCGGGCGCGGTGCCACGCCTGGCGCTCGGCCGGTAATTAATGCAGTAGCCGGAACTGCAGAGAAAGGAGCCCCCTTTGGTGACACGCTTAGGGGTGTAGGGCTCCGCGGGATCAAAACTTTCGCCAGGGCCTTTTGGATTGACGATCACTCTCTCTTTTGCGAGCGCTGGGTAAGCGTCGGCCCGGAACCAATCGGAAGTCCACTCCCAGACGTTTCCGATCATATCGTACAAACTATAGCCGTTCGGTCTGAAACTTTTCACCGGCGCGACTCCTTTAAAGCCGTCCTCGCCTGAGTCCGAATTCGGGAAATTTCCCTGAAAGGTATTGGCCATCCACTCCCCCTTTGGCTGAAATTCATCCCCCCAGGCGTAACGCTTTCCTTCGAGTCCTCCCCGGGCGGCGAATTCCCACTCGGCTTCGGTGGGGAGACGCTTCCCCGCCCACTGGCAGTAAGATTCGGCATCGAACCAGGAAACGTGAATCGCGGGGTAGGGATCCATTCCTTCAATGGAGCTTTGAGGCCCGGTCGGGTGCCGCCACTCCGCGCCGGGGACCCAGCTCCACCACTGTGTGAAATCATTGAGAGATATGGGGTTATCGGGAGCAATAAAAACGAGTGAGGCCGGAACCAGCAAACTCTCGTTGGGCTTCGGCGTTCCCGGCGCAACTTGTTTCTTCAGTTCTTCCCAATCCGGCTTTTGTTCGGCGGTCGTGACGTAGCGGGTGGTCTCGATAAATTTACGGAACTGGGCGTTCGTCACCTCGTGCTCATCCAGCCAGAATCCGTCGACCTTCACGCGGTGGGCGGGCCGTTCCGGATCGTAAGCTTCCTTTTCATCGGTGCCCATCGTAAACTCGCCTCCCGCAATCCAGATCATTTCTTCAGGAGACACCTTCGGAGACTGGGCGAAAAGGGGGCTTGCGAAAGAAAGAGCAGCTGCGAGAAGGGCAAGCACTGCGCAAGAACCGAATGGCTGGGTCATTTCTGGGGTTCCGCCGTAGGAAAACGGGGCGGGAATTTAAGCGCGCAGCAGCTCTTCGGTTTCTTCTGCCCCGCCGATTTCTCGGCCCACAGGACGATTCCCGACCCGACCGCCAGGGAGAGAAGAATTACAATCAACAGAATTCGACGCACTAGATTATTTATCCGCCTTGCCGAATTTCCAGCGGAAAGAAAGGCTGATCACGTTGATGAATTGGTTGTACTCGCCGCGGAACTCGCGGCCCGGGAAAATCGTGATCGTGTCGATGAGCGGTCCCGGGGTTGGGTCAACGGCAATGGCCGGAAGACCTTTATCGATGCGGGCGCTTCCGAGATCGACGAATTCCCAATTCAGACTCACCACCATTGTTTTCGCCTTGTTGAGGTCCCAATCAAGCCCCGCGGCCCAGCGCCACTGTTGATCCACCGGCAAAAGCGGAAGACGGTTTGCGAGAGAAGAAGGGTCACTATCGTAAGAAAATCCTGCCTTTAAAAGGAGGCGCGGAAGAATGCGGTAATGCGTTCCAAGCCCAAGCCGGTAGGTATCGTGCCAGTCCATATTGATCGGCACGACCGCCCCTTGGCCTGTTTTCATCACGATATCCTTCAGCGCACTCCAGTTCTGCCACCCCACGTCAAACAGCAAAGCCCACTTGGGAGTCACCTCCTGGTAGGCACTCACCGTAATACTTCGCGCCAAGGGCATGTTCATTTTTATATCAGTTCTTCGGTGCAAGTGCTCGGCAAGAACTCCCCGGAGATCTTCGAATTTTATCTTTCCCTCGAGATCAAAGTCCGCTTGGGAGCGGTAAGCGACCCCCACCCGTGAACCTTTCCTCGGCTCCACGAGAACACCGAGGTTATAACCCACCTCCCAGTCGTCGAGATTCATCGTCGCCTTTCCGTCGGGGGTGGCGTTGAGTTCGAAAGGCCTGAGGGCAACGCTCGGCGGGTTAAAGATCGCCATTTCCTGATGGAAAAACATGTAATAAATCGAAAGGCCGGCGCCCACGTGAAGCCAATCCGTAATTTTTAAAGCGATCGCCGGGTTGAGATTCGCGATCATCGCAAACGATTCCTGAATGAGGTAGCGCCCCTTCCACCCGTTGTCGGAATTGAGGCCCGAGCCCGCCGGGGCGTTCATGGCAAGCCCCACGGCCGCCCGCCCCTTGAATAGTCTCTGGACGTGATAAAACCCTCCCCCCGGCAGGACCATCCCGGCATTTCCGCCGTCATTTCCGGTGAAAGGATGCTGGATATCATCATCCGATTCGAACTCCGATTTGATCACCAGAAGCTCGTTTCCCATGAGCACCTCGGAGCGCTCGAGCCGGGTCATTCCGGCAGGATTAAAATAGGCCGTGGAAGCGTCGTTGGCATACGCCGCCTGCCCGACATTGGCCGTGCCGATATCGGGCTGGCCCTGTTCGTAACTGGAAAGGCCGCTTGCGAAAACCTGCGGCGCTCCCCCCACCAAAAAAAGAACAAGAAAGGACACAATGATTTTATTCATCTCTGATTTCATCTCCGGGTCACGTGGTGGTTTCTTTGACTACTCTTTTTATCGGCAAATGGGGGCAAGAACTTTGCCTCATAATCCAAGGAAGGTGATGGACGGGGAGATGGGGTTTGGCAACTGACCTGCCCCCTAGTTTTTACTTAATCTTCGCTGGCGTGAACAAGAGCGGCAAGAACCGACGGATTGATTCTCGGCGTATTCCCCAGACTTTTTCGAACTTTTGCCGCTGTCTCTTTCAAAGTCATATTGAAGACAAAAGCGAGCTCTCGAACAAGTCCTTTGGCGGAACGCCCCAGCATTTGACGGTTTTTCAGGTCTTTTACTTCCAGGTCCTCACGAGAGAAGGACAAGAGTGCCTTGGCCAGGTCCCATGCTTGATTTTCGGGGCGAGAGGAAGAGGCGGCTTTGGCTTCGATGCCTGAGGGAAGGGCTGTGATGTCTCTGGCCTCTAAATAGTCCAGGATCTCCTTTGCCTCCTTGAGTGAAATGAGTACGTGGAAGCCCGAGGCTTTCATGTCGGCGCCTGGAATGATGAAGCGCACTTTCATTTTATTGGTCACTTTTGGCACCAACGAATAGCACCGGCCTTCTCTGCCGGGCTGCTTCTCTTGGGTAACCTCATCCACGCGGCAAAGCCCATGAACCGCATGGTAAAGCAAATCACCTTGAACAATCTCTTCTCGTATCATGACCACAGTATACAACTGTTCTCCCGCTAAGAGTGATTTATTACGGGCAACGCCGATTAGCCTTTAAGGAAGCCCCACGTCGCACCTACGGTGCTCCTGGGGCGAAATTTTCGCTCCCGATTAAGAGGGGCAGCGGGACTCCTATGCTTTTATAAGTTTTGTCCCGCAGTCCCGAAATTTGAGCAAAGCGAAAATTTCGGGGCGAGAGGATTTGAACCTCCGATCTCGCGGTCCCGAACCGCGCGCTCTACCAGGCTGAGCCACGCCCCGTTCTACTACGCTCGCTACGCGAGCTTCGAAGAAACGGGCAGTCTCTCCGAAGCTGTGTCGTCAAGGACACAGCGAAGGAGGACGCCCCGATTAAAGGCTAATATTTTAGCACAGCATATGATACGGAAGAAGACGGCAGGTTTAGTCCCTCTCTCGCTCCGAGCCCCAGCGGAAATGAAGATACTTTTCTTTATACTGCTTGAGCCAATCCATAAAAGCCTGAAGCTCGTGACGAGCCTCCCCTTCAAGCTCGCTGAAAGCGCAGGCAATTTCATGGCCGTAATTGAGATTGTACCAGTTTTTCTTGCCCATTTTTTGGCAGCGGACCACCCTTCCCCGGATCTTGAGGGTGTTGGTTCGGATCGAGCCTGGGGTAAATCGAAGCACGAGGTCTACGCTCATTCCCTCCGAGAGGGTCATAAAGGAGCCGAAGCAGACGCCTTGGGGGGTAAGGTCTTTGACTTCGCCCGTGCCTTTAATCTGAAGCTCGGGGTTCGTGTAATCGACGTAAACCGTCTCAAAGACCTTTTCTCGAGGGGCGCTTCTTCTTTCCTTTTGGGAGCCTTGGCCGAGTTTGATCTCAATCCCAAAGATCTTCATTTTATGAACCCTTCATATCTCCAGGTATTGAATGAGGCGCCGGGGGTCCTGGCTGAATTCGTTGCGCCATTTTTCGAGGAGCGTTTCCGCGGGCGTCCGGCGCGGTTTGAGGATTTCCTCGTTCATTCTTTCGAGAAAGACGCACTCGCTTTGCTCTCCCCTCCCCGTTTGGCGGCCAAGGCCCTCGCAGGAAAGACGGAAAAGCTCCTGGGCGAGTTCAAAAATCGCGGTCTTCCCGAGACGGGCCTTGAGGCCTTCCCTGGGGACGGCGCGGTGAAGTTTGAGCCGCTCCTCGGGCGTAAATTCACGGACGAGGGCCCAAGCTTTTTCGCGCGTTTTTTCGTCGTAAAGGATCCCTTTCCAGAAGGCAGCGACGGCGGGGATCAAAGGAAGTCTTTGAGCGTCAACTCCTCGAATCTCGAGGTAACGTTTGAACCGCGCTTCGGGGAAGGCCATACTCAAATGAAGTTCAAAATCAGACCAGGTGGCCCGGTGCTCTCCTTTTCCCTCGCGGAGAAACTTCCGGAAGGAAATCCCGCCCATTGAAATCCATTTTTCTTCTCTCACGATAAAAATCATCGGCATCTCTAGAAGGTATTCCACATAATCGCGGAAACTTTTCCCTTCTCCAACAAATTGCAAAAGAAGACCGCAACGGTCGGGGTCAGTTTCGTTCCAGATTTGGACGCGGCGCGCTAGGAACCCGTTCGGCTTTCCTTCCGAGAAGGCAGAATGAGAAAAAATCGCAGAGACAATGGAGGTGATTCCGAAAATCACCTGAAACTGGGCCAGGGCGGTCGGCTCGTCCGGAAAATCGAGATTGATCTGGTTCGTGCAGGTCCGTTTCATCATATCGTGGGCCAGGGAGCCGCGCGATTTGAGGTAAGTAGACATGAGATCGTATCGGCGCTTGGGGACCCAGGAGATTTCGTCGAGGCGGCTCACGGGCTGAATCCCCACGGAAAGCCAGGCAATTCCTGGGAAATATTTCTTCATTTCCCGAAGCTCGACGGCAAAGCTCTCGACCTGCTTCTCGATTTCAAAGACGTTTTTCACCGGCCCGGCGCTCAGCTCCACCTGCCCTCCCGGCTCAAGCGTCACCCACGTGCCCCCGCGCTTCAAGGCGATCACGTGCCCCTGTTCGAGAATCGGTTCATAATGAAACGCGGCGGCGAGACGGCAGAGAATCGCTTCAATCCCGTGGGGACCGAGATAAGGAAGGGCCTTCCCGGTTTCCTCTTCAATTCCAAAGAACTCGCACTCGATTCCGATCAACCGTTCGCGCACCGGTTTGGCAAACTGCGGGAAAAAGGAATAAAGCTCCTCTTCCGACGAAATCGTGCGCGACTTTTCCTCTCCGGCTAACGTGGTCATCTTGGATTTACGAATTCCTTAACCATGCTATCATAGGGCGTGTCCCGTATGAAACGGTTTGCCTTTGTGATGGATCCCCTGGAAAAGCTTGACCTCCCCTGGGACACTTCCCTCTGTCTTCTCCGCGAACTGGCAAGCCGCGGGCACCGAACGTTTCTTTTTACCGCCGCGTCCCTTTCGCTCGAAGGAGACCGAACCCGTGGAAAGGGACGCGAAATTATCCCGCTCAGTAATCTTCGTTACCGCCAAGACCCGGAACAAAAGTTCGATTTGGCCGATTTTCAAGCGGTTCTTATCCGAAAAGACCCTCCCTTTGACGCGGGCTACCTCGCTTTGACTTATCTTTTAGAACCTTTGGCGAAAAAGACTCGCGTGATCAACCACCCGCGCGGGATTCGCAATGCCAATGAAAAACTTTTCGGTCTCGGTTTCCCCCGCTGGTCTCCCCCGACACTCGTTTCTTCCAACCCGGAAGAGATTCTCGCCTTTCAAAAAAGAATCCGAACGGATCTCGTGATCAAACCGCTGTATGAAAAAGGAGGAAAGGGTGTTTTTCTTCTCAAGCGATCGGCCCGCCTTCGTCTTAAGGGAGAGCCGGTGGTCGCACAAAAGTTCATTCCGGTTCCTACCGGGATTGGAGATAAAAGAATCCTCCTCTGGAAGGGTAAAATTCTCGGCGCCTTCGCCCGGATTCCCAAAGCGGGAGAATTTCGGAGCAACTTGAGCCTCGGAGGACGCTTCGACCGCTGCCGGATCACGGAGCAAGAAAAACAACTCGTCCGCTCGCTTGGTCCCACTCTCCTCAAAGAAGGGCTCCTGTTTGTCGGAATCGACGTGCGGGGGGGAAAGCTGATTGAGGTGAACGTCACCAGTCCTGCGGGATTGGTTGAACTCGATCACCTTTACGGGCCGGGCTTTACCGCGCGAGTGGCGGCTGATCTTTCCCGTTAGGGCGCGTAGCCGACGTGGGCTAACGCCGCTTCCATCACTTCACTGAAAACGGGCGCCGCGACCGTTCCCCCGTAATAGGCCCCCTTCGGATCGTCGATCATCACGACCATCGAAAAAAGCGGGTGGTCCGCCGGCGCAAAGCCGATAAACGATCCGACGAAGTTCGAGTGCGAGTAGCCTTTTCTCCCTTCCAAAATCTTTTGTGCGGTGCCGGTTTTTCCCGCCACTGGAATCCCTTTCACGCGGGCGTTCTTCCCCGTTCCCTCTTCGGTCGCCCGCCAAAGCGTCTCCTTCAAGAGCTCCGCGACCTGCGGCTCAAGCTTCGGGCCCTCCACGGAGGGTTCACCTTTCCGGAGCGTGACGCCGTGAATGTCCTCCACCCGCTCCACCACATAAGGTTTCACAAGGTAACCGCCGTTGGCAATGAAAGAGATCGCACGCGCAAGCTGCAAGGGTGTTACCATCACTTCTTGACCGATCGGAATGGCGTAAGGCGTGGTCTTGGACCATTCGGACGGCGGCCTCACGTAACCCGGGGCTTCTCCGTCGAGGTCGATTCCGGTTTTTTTGCCAAATCCAAAGAGTTTCACGTAGCGGTGCAGTTTTCCGGGCCCCAACCGGAGCGCCAGCTTCACCGTTCCGATATTGCTCGATTTAATGAAGACTTCCGGAAAGCTCAGGAATCCGTAGGGGTGGACGTCGTGAAGCGTCTTGAGTCCCCAGCTCCAGGCTCCGTTCTCGCAATGGACCTTCTCGGTCATTGTGATCTTGCGTTCGCTTAAGACCCCTGCGGCCGTCACGATCTTGAAGACGGAACCTGGTTCAAACATATCGGTCAGGACGCGGTTCCGGTAATTCTCAAAAGGAAAGCCTCCGGGCGAATTGGGGTCAAACGTGGGGCGTGTCGCCATCGCCAAGATTTGGCCATTTCGCGGATTCATCAGAATGGCAATGGCGCCCTTGGCTTTCCATTTCTGGAAGGCACGCTCCAAGGCCCGCTCGGTCACGTACTGAAGGTAACGGTCGATCGTGAGGACGACGCGGTGGCCGTCGAGTGCCGGAACCGTCCGCTCCTCGAACGCTTTGATTTCGCGGCCAAGGGCGTCGCGGCGTGAGAAGCGCTTCCCGGCCCTGCCGCGGAGCTCGGAATCCATCATTCGCTCAATCCCTTCGATCCCCTGGCTGTCGACGTTGGTAAATCCGAGAAGGTTCGCGAGGAGTGTCCCGTGGGGATAGAAACGCTTGTATTCGTAAAGAATTCCCAAGGCAGGGTGATTGAGCGCTGTGATCTTCTCCGCCTCTTCGGTCGTGACGCGCCGCTTTAGCCAGATAAACGCTTTGTCCCGCGCAAGCCGCTCGTCGACAAAAGAGCGGGAAAGAGAAAGAAGACCCGCAAGCTCCTCGGCGAGCGGCCCCTTCTCCTCCTTTCTTACGATCCGGGGGACCGCATAAATGGAGGGGACTTTGAGGTTGATCGCAAGCCCCTGGCCGGACCGATCAAGAACCTGCCCCCGAAGCGGCGGGATATCGACGGTAAGCCGGTGCTGGTTTTGCGCACGCTTGAGAAGCGGAGAGCGGTAGAAAATAGTGAGCTGGAGCACCTGGAAAAGAAGCGTGAGAAAAATGAGGAAAAAGAAAAACTGGAGAAGGTTCAGTCGCTCGGGAGAAACCCGAACCGGCTTTATTGATCGGTGCGTGCTTGAGCGACTTGAATCCACTGCCCGAGAAAGTCAAAAAGGTTGGGTGAGTGGGCGGGAAGCGGGACCGGCTTGAGCTCGGGCGCCTGGGGCACCCCGGAAATCCGCAAGACCTGAATCTCCTGCGGGACCGTGAGAGGCAGGGAGAGCTCCTGAAGTTTTCCCTCCAGGTATTGGGGTGAACGGAGCTGGGCCACTTCAAAGCTCAGGCGGCGGAATTCCTCGGACTTCTTGGAAAGTTCGGAGGATCTTCCGTGGATCTGGTAGGAGACGCGGAAAATTTCGACCCGCTCGTGAACATAAAGGAGGAAGACAGAGGTCACGACCGCAAATCCAAAAAGAAGCTTCCCCAATCCTTTCATTCCGCCTCCTCTCCCGTCTTTTCCACCGCCCGGAGTTTCGCGCTCCGGGAGCGTGGATTTCGCTCCACTTCCTCGTCGCTCGCACCGATCGGCTTTCGCGTAAGAATCTTCGCCTTTCCCTCAGCCGACCACTGCCGAAACGTCTGCTTCACTCTCCGGTCTTCCAATGAATGAAAACTAATTACCGCCAAACGCCCGCCGGGCCGAAGGGCGTCAAAGGCCCTCGGAAGCGCCGCTTCCAAGGCCTCCAATTCCCCGTTCACCCGGATCCTCAAGGCCTGAAAGACCCGCATCGCCGGGTGCCGGGGCCCAAAGTGATACGGACGGGGCACCGCCTGTTTAATGACCTCGACCAGCTCGGTCGTGGTCTCAATCGGCCTTTGCGTCCGCCTTCGGCAGATCACTTGAGCGATCCGCCTCGACCACCGCTCTTCCCCGCAGGTCTTGAAAAGCTCCTCGAGGTCGCCTTGAGAAAGATCATTGACCAGGTCGCGAGCCCGGATCCCCCTCGTCGGATCCATCCGCATATCAAGGGGCCCTTCTTTCAAAAAACTGAAACCGCGCCGGGCGTCTTCCAATTGCTCCGTCGAAAGCCCGACATCTAATATTACGGCATCGATCTTTTTAAGATTTAGACGGTCCAGCATTTTATCGAGTTCCGCGAAGCTTCCCTGTTCATAATCGATATTGGAAAACTCCTTCAGGTTCTCCTGCGCCCGCCGGAGCGCCTCCGGGTCCTGATCGATTCCGATCAAGCGCCCTCGAGGGCCCAAAGCCTTCAGGATCTCGCGCGCGTGTCCCCCGCTCCCCAGGGTTCCGTCGAGGACGACCCCGCCCGGCTCCACGTGAAGGAGCTCTAAAACCTCCCGAAGGAGAACCGGGTCGTGCGACTTGGGTTCAGCAGCACCCGACGAGGCCATCCACTCCAGCGCGAACGAGCGTCCGGTGAACTGCCGGCGAAACGTTCGAGAACTGGATTCTCGACCCGTTCCCCATTCGCCTGAGCCGGTCCACCAAGATCCCGAGGCCTGCAAGCTCCACACGCCGGGTCGCCGCCAAGTCCAGAACCAAAACTCTCGGGTGGCGGTTTAAAAGCCGTGTGAGATGCGGTCTCATCCGCACCATTTCAAACGCATCGAGTGTCCCCGGAAAATGGAGCACATCCACCGAACCATCCTCTCTCAAGTGACGCGACATACTCACCCCCTTTTACTTCTCTTTCTCTTTGTCAGTGACCAGCTTCTCTGCCAACTCCTCAAAACTCCCCCGATTGGCTTCAAAAAATTTCCCCCACTTCTCTTTCGCCCAAACCTCAAAGCGGTCGGATACCCCAATGATGACGACGTCGGTTTTGATTTCTGCGTATTCCTTTAAATAGGCGGGAATGAGGATCCGTCCCTGCTTGTCACAAACCACTTCACAGGCGCCGGAGAAATAGAGCCGGTTAAATTTTCGCGTTTCGTTGCGGGTGAAAGGCATGTCGCGGAATTTCCGTTCCTGGCTTTTCCACGCTTCTTCGGTGAAGACGAATAGGCAGCAATCGAGTCCCCGGGTGACGTAGAACTTTTCGGCGAAGTGTTCCTTCAGCACTTCGCGGAACTTGGCCGGGATGATCACCCGGTCCTTCTTGTCTAATGAATGGGAATATTCGCCGTAAAACATCGTGCCTAGCTATTCGCCACAATCCCCCACTTTCAACCACTTTATATATCGGCAGAAGTATATCGGGGCTTGGAAGGAGTGTCAACAGGGAAAACTTGAGGGTGGAAAGGAGACGCCGCCGAACGGAGTGAACCCTTGGAAACTAAGGAGAAATGGGGGTGGCTAGGCTTGGGGCCTAGTCAATATAGAGGATCCGCGAGCAGTTCTCGCAGACGATGAGGCTCTCTTTGAGATGGAGCTCGTTTAAGAGCTGGGGGCGGATTTCGATCCGGCAGGCGCTGCAGGTTTCGCCTTCGACCGGAACGAGGGCGAGGCCTTCTTTTTTCTCAATGATCTTGTCGTAAAGTTCGCGGGTTTCCGGCGGGACCTGGTTAATGATTTCCTGTCGCTTCGCGGCGAGCCCCACCGCTTCCTGTTTCAAGGTTTCGGTCTGCTGGTTGAGCTCCCCTTCCTTTTCCTTCGATTCTTTTTCCACCCGGGCGAGCCGCTCGCGCTCTTCGCGGACTTCCTTTTGAACGCGCTCCACTTCGTCAAGAATGGCGATGATTTCGTCTTCAAGCATCGAATTGTCCGCTTTGAGGGAGGCGATCTCCTGCTGGAGCGCGGCGTATTCCTTGTTTGTCTTCACTTGCGTGAGCTGGGTGTCGTACTTTCGGATCAGGACCTCTTTCTCCGAGAGCTCCCCCTCTTTTTGTTTCTGGCGAAGCTGGACCTGCTTGACCTGGCTCTCCAATTCCGCCATTCGGGATTTTTCGGCTTCGAAGGCCCGCGCAATTTCCCAGATCGACTCGGGAATAAAGGTGAGTTCTCTTTTGACGCGGTAGATTTCCCCGTCAACCTCCTGGACCCGTTTTAAGACCTCAATACTTCCTTGGATTCCCATAGTGTGCACGGTCTCGATTGTAATGAAGGAGGAAACTAAGCTCAAGCCTTATATTGCTGGGAGGCAAGATCAAGCTCAAGCTGGATGAACTCGCGGAGTTCCTCGCGGGTCAACCGGTGCCAGGAGGCGGTCGTTCCCGTGGCGGGAGGAAGGATCATCACTTTCGTGTCCTTTTTCTTGTGAAACAGGAGATCGGGATCAGGCATGGGGCTCATTCGGAAATTGGGGGCGAAGCACCTTTTGGAGACGCTCCCAAAATCGAAACTTCTCGGGAGAGAGGGGCCGCCGTAAACCTTGAGCGCCTACGAGCGGTTCCGGATGAAATCCGAATCCTTCGTCCGAAGAAAGCGGGGCTCGCCCTCCCCTCTCCGGGAAGGGAAGTTCCCCCATCCACCCCGGAAAAATTCCGAGAAAGCGCGAGGTGATGAGGGAGAACCTTTCGAAAAGGAATTCTTCCGCGTCTCTCGAAAGCCCCTTTCCCCGAAAAAGAAGGAGAAATTCGATTTCCCGGTTGTGGCTCGAAAACATTTTCACCAGGCGATACGCCTCCCGGAGGCTCTCCACCTCAGGCTGAACAAAGAGAACCACGCGGTCGAGAAGGAGCGCAATGCGGCTCAGCGAATGAAACTGCTGCGGCTCAAAGTCGAGGAAAACGAGACAGGGCGAAGCGAGAGCCGGTTCTTTCCCAGCGCCCGGTTCCGTCCCTGAGTTTGACGCCGGCTTCCCATTCTGCGTCAGGCCCCAAAGCTCCTGGTGGGAAAGAGAAAATCTTGAAATCCGCGTGTCCAGGACTTCAAACGAGGGAAGTCGTCCATTTCCATTTGAGGAGGCGGGGGCCGCGTTAAAACCGGGGGCAATCGAAACAAGCGAGGAAACCAAAGGAGCGCGCCGAACCATCTGAGAGGCGAGGTAGGCGTTAGCGAGAAAGGCGTCTCCTTCGTTTTCGGGAATACAGACCGTTAAAAATTGGACATCAAAGGAGACCTCGACCGAAGGCGGGTCGATAACCGCCTGAGAACTCGAGCGCTGGAAAAGGGGGGAAAGGTCCTCAAGCCCCCGCCTCAGTCTCTTTTCGTGGGGCTCATTCATTATGTTCCACTTCGACAAAGGAATCCCAGCTCCCGTAAGGATTCTCGATCTTTTTCGGGGCGGCGGGATCGAGCTTCCACTCGCCGTCGATCAGAAATTTATAGCGGTAGCCCCCTTTTTGGAGCGGGATCACGCGCTGCCACAGCCCGTTCCCGCTCCGTCTCATCAAAGGTTCCCCCACCCACTGATTGAAATCCCCGGCGAGGAAGACATCTTTCGCGCCGGGCGCCAGGCATTGAAAGAGGACTCCGCCCGGAACCTTCCTCGGTCCGATGTGACGTCTCAACACCTCCCCGTCGCTCCCCTCTTCGAGGAGCTCGTCCCACTTCCACCCCTGCTCCAAGATTTCGGTCGCGAGACTCATGTGGTCCCGGTAGCCGACGGAGGTCGGTTCAAAATCGGCAATGCTCAGGCCGGCGCTGGCCGCTTCGCGGAGGAGCCCATCCTTGTGGATGATCGTGTGGAAGAGGCGGTCTTGAAAATGCTTCTTCACCTCCTCATAGATCTCCTGGCAGAAAGCATCTTCCTGATCGAACAGCGTCAGGAGCGCATTCGTTGAATGGACCATGCCCCGCCGATCGGACACCCGCTCGAGCGTCTCAGACATCTTGGCCAGGCCGTGAAGGGAGAAAAAGGAAGGCTCCACTGGAATGATCACTTCCTGGGCCGCCTCGAGGGCGTTACAGGTCAGGAGCCCGAGATTCGGCGGGCAATCGATCAGGATGACATCAAAAGGAACCGGGGAAGGAAGGCCGAAGAGGAGAAGGGACTTGAGCTGTTTTTCCTTGTGCGAGTGGTTGGCGAAGACGGCGTCAAATTCGTTGAGGCGAAGATCTCCTGGAAAAAGATAAAGATAAGGGTTTAATTGCAGAACCGACTCCTCCCAGGAACCCCGGCCCTCCCTTCTTGGGCAGAGGAGATCGTAGAGGGTGTGGCTCAGTCTCTCCGGCAGAATCCCGAGGCCCACCGTCGTGTGGGCCTGAGGGTCCAAATCGATGAGCAGCACTCGCCGATTCAGCCGCGCCAGGCAAGCCCCCAGATTGATCGTCGTGGTGGTCTTGCCGCACCCGCCCTTTTGATTCGCAATGGCGATGACCCTTATCATGAGGACGCCGAACTGCCAAAACGGATCCAAAAAGGGGGAACACGCTCAGACTACAGAACTCGGTTTATATATCGGCGGAACTTGGGGCAGGTTTAGACGGCGTGACGTTTCTTCGTCCTGCAGCGGCTGCAGGTGCCGAAGAGCTTGTGGCTGTGATAGGAAATTCGGAAACCTTCTTGCCTTGCGACCTCTTCTTGGAGCTTCTCGATATCGGGGTTTTCGAATTCGATGATCCGGCCGCACTGGACGCAGATCAGGTGGTCGTGGTGGGGCCGTTCGACGAGCCGTTCGTAATACTTTTGCCCCTTCCCGAAGTCGTGCTCTTCCACGAGTTTCTTTTCCACAAGAAGGCCCAGCGTGCGGTAGACCGTCGCTCGGGAAACATCCTTGTGCTTGTCGCGAAGCGATTCCCAGAGACCGTCTGCGGAAAAATGCTCGCCCGCCTTCGCAGAAAGGATTTTCTCGGCGATGACCCGGCGGGGGCGCGTCAACTTGAGGTCTTTAAGGGGGAACTCGTCCCGAAATTTTTCGACGGAATCGTTCGGCATTATTCCTTCCCGGCGGCCACGAGCTCAAGCTCGCGGCTGCGAAACCGATCGATCAGCCAGGTGGCGGCGAGCCACACCGCACACGGGATTACAATGAGAAGAGAAAACCATTTCCCGTAGAGGCCCACGGGCGAAAACCGTTCTGTCGCAACGTGAATCGCTTCACTGTAAGGAAGGATGCCTGCTTCGGAAAACTCGTGAATCGAGTAAATCCCCACTTGGACCAGAAAGAGAAGGAGAAAAATTCCGGTGACTTGAAAGAAGCGTTTGACATTAATGAGGTGGCTCAAGCGAGTCCAGGCATAGGCCAGCCCTGCGGCCGCCAAGGCTCCCAAAAGGCTTCCAAGGAGAAATCGGCTTTGGCGAACCTGAATCAGCATAATCGCAGTTTCCATCCCTTCTCGGGTGATCATCAGGACGGTAAAGAGGAAGACTCCCCAGAATGCGGCATTTCTGGAAGGAACCGTAGACACTTTCGAAAGCTTATTTTCCATCTCGGCCTTCATTCGGGGTCCGATCCTCCACATATGAATCACAAGGGATCCCACCGCCAGAATCGTGACCACCCCGAGAATCCCTTCCCAAAGGGACTGCCCCGCCCCGTCTCTTAAGAGGTAGCCGAGGCCGCCGCTCACAAACAAAGAGACCCCGATTCCCCAGTAGACGGCAGGTTCCAGCCACTGCTCCGCCCGCTTCCTGAGATAAGAGAGAACGATCGCGACAATCAGAAAACTTTCAAACCCTTCGCGGAGGACGATGATAAAGGCCGGTAGCACGTTTACGCTTTCTCCAAGTTTTTCAGGTATCGTTCCGGGTGTTTCTTAAACGCTTTTACGCACGACTTGCAGCAGAGATAAATCCTATCTCCCTTGTAATCTACGAAGAACTTCTCTTTCACCCGATTTCCCGGCATCACCGGACACAGGGCGTTCTTCTGGAATTGGGCCTTCGAAGCGAGAGGAAAAGCGCAAAGGATTCCTAAGACGATTCCGAGCGCTAAAAGAATCTTCTTCATTTCGTTAAAAGGGAACTCCCACAATCACCCGCGCCTCAACATCATCAGCCACGTGATTCAGCCCAAACCGTGCGCCCGCCGCAATCCAAAACCAGCGGTTTTCCCAAGAGAGAGTCGGCCCGAGCGAAAGCTCGTTCCGGTGACTCCCGGGAGCCCAGTATTGTCCCGTAAATTCCGCTCCGATCCTGAATTCCGATATAACTTCATAGCTTGCAGCGACCGCAAATTCCTGTTTGGTCCTTCCCCCCCTTCCAAACTGCGACTCCATAATTTGGTTATAGGTGATATTGAACTTTCCAAAATCTTTCGCGAGAATCAGCTTGAGCTCAATTTCATTGGGGTTTTTATCTTCGTGCCGTTCGCGGGGGTTCGTTATCCATTCGACATAGATCAAAGGGTCCACCCAGTACTTTCCCTTTTCCCCCACGCGGTACTTTGCTTCGAATTTGAAGCCCTTGTAGACGGTCGAATCATCCGGACCGACCACGTTTTGGGTTTCCCACCGCTCATAATGGGCGATATTCAAATGGTCGGTGACCCCGTATTCCAACTCCTCTTGATATTCCCAGGAATGTTCCCGAGAGACGTCGCCATCGGGCACTTTCAGCGTGACGAAGCTTTCGAGCTCAAATTCCCCCTTGGGGAGGGTTTCGTAGCCTTGCGTCCAGACGTATTTCCGTACGTGGGCGAAGCTCGCCGTTGCCGGCACGCTAAGAATGAGAAAAAGACCGATTAAGATACGACCCAACTGCTTTGAAACGCTCATTGCTCTCTACTCCTTCGTTGTCTGAAAACGACGCCCCAGGTTGTCACCGAAACTGCCTAATTGAGACTGATTCTCAATTGCAGAGAGTATAGGAGAGTGGGCTTTTCCGGTCAAGCCCTTTTTAAAGCCTAAATGGCGAGGAGGTTTTCGATGTGGACGAGCCCAATGACCTCGTGCCGGGGGTCGGTCACGAGGGCAAAGGACTGACGTTTTTCCTGAAGCGTGATGAAGGCGCGTTCGAGGGGGGTGTCCTTCGGAAGAAAGATCGGGGCTCGAAGGAATTCGCGGAGTCCCTTTTCCTCGTCTTCGACAAAAAGGAGGTCAAATACATAAATCATTCCGATCACGATGCTCGGGATCTCTTCATAAACCAGAACCACTCCCGAGCCGGTTTTTCTCGCCTCCGCCTTCGCGTCCCGCACCGTTTGGGAAAGCTCCACTTTGGGAACCCGAATGGCGGGAACGGAGACGCGCTCCACCGGGATGCGCTCAAAATCAAGAATCCGTTCGACCAGCTTCTTCTCGTGCTCCTCGAGAACTCCTTCTCGAACGCTTTCCTCAATCAGAAATCGGAATTCGTCTTCGCTCACGAAAATATTCTTTCGGGCGCTCGCCTCTTTTCCTCCGAGAAGCAACTCCGAGGCCCGCAGGAGCAGCCGGCTCGGCCAGGCAAGAAGTTTGGAAAAGAAAAGGACCGCTCGGGAGTGATCCACCAGAAGTTCCCGCCGGCGGTGTCTTCCGTACCCTTTCGGGACAATCTCTGCAAAGATGATAATGACGGGAGCAAGGATCGCCGTGACAACCCATTCATTCTGAATCCCGAATCGGATTTCGACAAAGGCGGCAAAAAAGGCGGCGGCCGCAACGTTCACGAGATTATTCCCAATCAGAAGTGTCGTAAGAAATTGCCGCGAGTCGCTAAAAAGACCCAAGACGCTTCGGGCACGGACGCTTCCCTCTTCCGCATCATTGCGAAGCTTCACCCGGTCGGTTGAAAGAAAGGCCATTTCGACCGCCGAGAAAAAAGCGGAAAGAAAAAGACAGAGAGCGAGCCCGAGAAGGAGCATCATCCCCTGAACCTCACCACGACTTTCAGGATCCTCTGCCGGGCCGTGTCGTGGATCCGAAACGTGAAGTTTTTCAAATCAAGCGTGTCTCCCTTGCGCGGCACCCTCCCCATTTTCTCAAGGAGAAGGCCGCTTAAGGTCTCCGCCTCTTCCGCCTGCAAGTTGGAGTGGAAATGCTCGTTGAATTGAATCAAAGGCATCTTGGCATCGACCAGATATTCCCCACCGCCGAGCTCCCGGATTGACGGTTCGGGCCTGGCATACTCGTCGTAATACTCTCCAAAAATTTCCTCCAGAATGTCTTCGAGCGTGACCACTCCGGCCGTTCCTCCAAACTCGTCGACACAGACGGCAAAGCGGTCTCCCGTTTTCTGAAACTCCCTCAGGAGTTCGTCAATCCGCTTCACTTCGGGAACAAAAGGCGCCGGTTTGAGAAACTTCTGAAGGTCCCGCTCCCCGCTCAGGATCACTTCCTGGATGGCAATAACGCCCAGGATTTGGTCCAAAGACTCCTGATAAACCGGAAAATAAGTGAAACCGAAACCTTTCATCGTTTCGAGCAGTTTCTCCCACGAATCGCCCAAACGGAGTGCCGCGAGGTCCGTTCGGGCCGTCATGATGGAACGAACCGGCCTTTCGCCCAGCTCAAACAGTTTCTGAATCATTCGCCGTTCGTCCCGGTCCAGGATCCCCTCTTCTTCTCCGATCTTTACGAGCATTTTCAGTTCCTGAGCCGAAATGGACGTGGAGGGTTCCTTCACGCCCCGCAGGACAAAGCTCAGCACCCTGTCGCTTGCAATCTCGACGACCCGCCGGACAGGAAGCAGAACCCCCGAGATCACTTCAAGGAGAGGGGCGGTGGCCAACGCCACCGTCTCATTTTTTCTCACCGCTAAGATCTTGGGAACGATTTCGCCCGCGAAAATCAGAAGGATCGTGAAGGCGGCCACCGCTAAGGTGGCTCCTTCCGGGCCAAAGGAACGAAGCCCGACTAAGGTGACGATCGCCACCGCACAAATCTGAACTGTGTTCACACCGATCAGGATCGTCACAAGGGTTCGCCTCGGGTGATTCAAAAGGTCCGCGATCAGCTTGCCCAAGGCGGGGTGGCGCTCGAGGAGCCGGCGGCGTTCAATGCGGGTGAGCGAGAAAAGCGCAGTCTCCGTTCCCGCAAAGAAGGCGGCCAAACCGAGGAGCACCACCAGGAAGATTAAATGAAAACCGCCATTCATCTTCTTTTCCTCTGGTAAATCTTCATGTCTTCCAGGAATTCGCGGACCTGATCGGGAATCCATTCCGAAATTTCTTCTCCCCGGACTATTTTTTCCCGGAGCTCGGTCGCTGAAATCTGGACGAGCTGCATTTTGAGAAGATGAAACCGGGAAGGGAGCGGTTCCGGCAGCTGAAACGAAGGCCTCGGAGCGACAATCCACTCCGCGAGTTTCAAAATCTCTTCCGGGTCTTTCCAAGTTTTGAGATCGTGAAACGAGTCGGCGCCGGCAATGAAAAAAAGCTGGTGAGGAGAGGGATAGATCCCCTGAAGCTCCCGGAGGGTATCCACAGTGTAAGAGACTCCGCTGCGGTTGAGTTCAATCTCGCAAAGCTCCCATCGGGGCTCCCCTTCAATCGCCCGGCGTACCATCTCGGCACGGACCGTGGCCGGGCTCAGGTGAGCGTCTTTTCTTTTATGGGGAGGAAGGGCCGCGGGAATGAAAAGAATTTTATCGAGTTTGAATTGCCTGGCAGATTCCTGGGCCAGGGCAAGGTGCCCTTTGTGGATTGGATCAAAGCTTCCGCCAAGGATCCCGATTTTCATTCGGAAAGGATTCCTGAAAGTTATTTCCTGAGCTGTCCCTCGCCCTCGACGACGTACTTGTAAGAGGTGAGGCCCTCCAGCCCCATCGGCCCGCGGGCGTGAATCTTGTCCGTGGAAATCCCGATTTCGGCGCCGAAGCCGTATTGAAAGCCGTCTGAGAAGCGGGTCGATGTGTTTACCATCACGGAACTCGAGTCGACCGCCTCGACAAAACGGCGCGCGGCCTTCCGGTCTTTTGTAATGATCCCGTCCGTGTGAGCCGAACCGTACGTTTGAATGTGCGAAATGGCCGTTTCGAGGTTCGGCACCGTTTTCACGGCCAAAATCTTGTCGAGAAACTCTCTGCCGTAATCGTCCTTGCAGGCAGGCTTGGCCCAGGGAAGAAGCTTCAAGGTCGTCCGGTCACCCCGGACTTCGCAGCCGGCCCCCCGAAGATCCAGCCCCAGCCGGGGAAGGAATTTGGACGCAATTTGTTTGTGAACGAGGAGAGTTTCCATCGCATTGCAGGTGGCGGGACGCTCGCATTTCGCGTTGAAGGCCACCTTCAGCGCCAGATTGAGATCCGCTTTTTCGTCGATATAAAGATGACAGACCCCTTTGTAGTGCTTGATCACCGGAACCCGGGACCGCGCGGCCACTCTTCGAATCAAAGCCTCCCCTCCGCGCGGAATCACGAGGTTAAGCAGTTCGTCCTGCTCGAGAAAGAGATCAATCGCCCGATGATCGGTGTTCGCCACAAAGCTCACGCACGCCTCGGGGAGCCGGAATTTCCGAAGCGCGGCGTGATAAACTCCGACCAAGGCCCGATTCGAATTGAAGGCTTCACTCCCCCCGCGAAGGATCACGGCGTTTCCGCTTTTCAGACAAAGTGACGCGCACTCGGAGGTGACATTCGGCCGCGACTCATAAATGATGAAAATCACTCCGAGAGGTACGGTGACTTTTGAAATCCGAAGGCCGTTCGGCCTGCGCCATTTCGTGAGGACCTTCCCGATCGGGTCCTCCAGGTCGGCCACCGCCCGTACTCCCTCCCGCATCTCTTCAATCCGCTGCGGCGTCAAGGTCAGGCGGTCGATCAAGGCCGGATTGAGTTTTCTTTTCTCGGCCGCGCGAACATCTTTTTCGTTTTCGCGCGCGAGCGTTCTTTGTCTCTTGCCTAAAAGATGAGCGGCCTCGAAAAGGATCCGCTTCTTCTCCAGGCTCCGGAGCCCGGCGACCGACTGAGACGCCGCCTTCGCCTTCTGGGCCAGATTTTCTACGTAAGTCCTCAAAGAAGACACGATTTACCCCCAAACCACCAGGTGATTTCGATGAATCAGTTCGTCCCCATACTTATAGCCCAAGATCTTTTCGATTTCATCCGTCTTTCTTCCGCTAATCTTGGCGAGCTCTTCGCTTGAATAACCCGTAACTCCCCGCCCGAACACCTGTTTCTCAAACCGAAGTTCGACCACGTCCCCCTTCGCGAAACGCCCCTCGTGACCGACCACTCCCCGGGGAAGGAGGCTCTTCCGGTTTCTCACGAGCGCTTCGTACGCGCCGGGGTCGACCGTCACAGCTCCTCTTTTCGGCGCCGAAAAGGCGATCCAGTTTTCTCGGCCCGTCCAGCGTTGTTCGCCCGCTACAAAAAGCGTTCCAACATCTTCTCCCTTGACCGCTTTCTGGAGCACCCCTGCTTCGTGGCCGTTGACCAAAAGGAGCGGAACCCCCGAACGCATCGAAATCCGCGCTGCCTCCAGTTTTGCTTTCATCCCTCCGACCGAGCGTGCCTTCTTCTCATCCCGGAGATGAGGAAAAAGTGTCCGGTCCATATTCCTCCAGTCCTCCACGACATGGATCCTTGATCGGTCCTGGAGGTGAAAGCCGTCAACGTCTGAAAGGAGCACGAGGAGGTCTGCCCGAACCAGGCTCGCGACCCACACCGAAAGGAGGTCATTGTCCCCAAAGGTGATCTCCTCGGTCGCCACGGTGTCATTTTCATTCACGATCGGAAGGATCCCGAGTGAAAAAAGTTCGTCGAAGGTCCGCTTCGCATTGAGGAAACGAGCGTGGACTTCCAAGGCATCCCGCGTGAGAAGGATCTGGGCCGTGTGGGTCCCCTGCCGGGAAAAGAATTCTTCGTAGGCGTGCATCAACTTCCCCTGGCCGATCGCCGCGCAAGCCTGAAGCTTCCGAAGTTCCTTGGGCCGATGCTTGAGGCCGAGGGTCTCCATTCCGCAGGCAATGGCGCCTGAGGTCACCAGAATGACTTCGCGTCCTTCCCGGATGAGTGAAACGATTTCTTTCCCCAGACGGGCAATCGCCTGTTTTGAGAAAGCGCCCTTCCGGTCCGTGAGAATCGTGGTCCCCGCCTTGAGGACAATCCGTTTGGCCGCCCGGAGTCTTTTCCGCGGAGTGAGCGAATCAGACATTGGCAGGTTCCTCGATCTTTTGGGCCACGTAACGCATAAGCGGTTCAATCCCCTCGCCGGTTTCCGCTGAAATCAAAAAGAGCGGGGCCGCGGGACGAAATTTCTCCTTCTCGACCCGCTCCCGGACTTCTGCCAGGTCCATCTTGTTGACCACGATCGCCTCCGGAATCTCCAAAAACGATTTGTCGTAACGGCCCAGCACCTCGCGGAGAATTCCATAACCCTCCTCGAGCGATGAAGCGAAATCATTCAACGGATCGAGCACGAGAAGAACGATCTTTGCGCGAAAAAGGTGTTTTAAGAAATCAACGCCGGCACCCCGGCCCTCGGGCGACTCCCGGTAGAGGGCGGGAAGTTCACAGATTCGAATTTGCCGAAACTCCGGGCTTTGGTAGGTTCCAAGTTCCGGAACTTTCGTTGAAAAGGGATAACTCTCCACTTTTGGATGGGCGCGGGTGAGCCGGTTCATCAGCCTTGATTTGCCGCTGTTCGGGAGCCCGACGAGAAAAACCTCCGCGGGGAGTTTGAGGCTCAGCGTGAGGTCAAGGCTTCCTCCCTTTTCTCCTGGTTTGGCCTTCTTTCCGCCGGCGTTCCCCATTCCGCCCCGCCCCCCCTGGAGAAGGACCACTTCATCCCCGTTCCGAACGAGATCTCGAATCAAAAAATGCTTTTCTCTTTCCAACACCATCGTTCCGCAAGGAACGAGGATCATGAGATCCTGTCCGCGCTTTCCCTTCTTGTGACTGTTCCCCCCCTGCGTTCCCGACTCCGCCTCAAAATGGCGGTGGTAAAGAAACTCCTTGAGACTTTGGACATTGGCGTCAGCACGCATGATCACATTTCCGCCCCGGCCCCCTTCTCCGCCGGTTGGAATGTATTTTTTCTCGGTAATCCGGATGCGGCTTGCGCAGCCCTTTCCTCCGTTTCCTGCCTGCACCACGATATGGATTTCGTCAATGATCCGCTTCATTTCACCCGACCTAACAGGTCTTTAGAGAAAAAAATCCCAAATCTTCCGCCTCCCTGGAATTTCCCAACAAAAGGCGACGGACGATTTGGGATCTAAATTAACTGGCTTGGGGTACTGGTTCCGGAATAATGTGTACCGTTCGATTGGTCCGAAATTCAACCCTTCCTTCTCGGAGGGCGAATAACGTATCATCTCCACCTCGGCCCACAAAGAATCCCGGTTTGAAGCGCGTGCCGCGCTGACGGACAATAATCTGACCCGCCCGGACCCGTTCGCCTCCGTACTTCTTGACCCCGAGCCGTTGGGCGTGGGAGTCGCGTCCGTTCTGTGTACTTCCGAGTCCCTTCTTATGAGCCATTTCGTTTCCTCGTTATAATGATACCGTCTATTCCTTGAAAAGAATTTCCTTCACGCGAAGTTCCGTGACAATCTGCCGGTGGCCCCTTTTGCGGCGGTAATTCTTACGCCTTTTCATCTTGAAAATGACCACCTTGGGGCCCTTGGATTCCTTCACGTAATCGCAAACCACCGAGGCCCCCTTCACGTAAGGGTTTCCCACCTTCAAGGCATCGCCCTTCTGGACCAGCAGGACCTTGTCCAGAATCACTTCCTTAGGGGATTTTCCGACTCTAACTCGTTCCACACCCAGGAGTTGATTAGGCTCCACCCGCATCTGTTTTCCACCGGTTTCAACGATTGCGTAAGGATTCATTTTTCTAACCTGAGGTAGCGGCATATGTTACGGAAAATGCCAAAAATGTCAAGGAATTTAAGCTATTTCTTGCTCTTGGAGCTTTGGTCATTGAGGCTCCAATCAAAGCTCTCGTATTGGACCTTGTATTGGGCCTCTTTCATGTATTTCACCTTTGCTGGATCGTCGAGGTAGTGGACGAGAAAACTCAGGGCGGCCATTTCCTCCGGATTCCAGCGAATGTCTTCCGGGAAATTTCCCCAGTTGAGAAGAAAGTCTTTGCTGTACCACTTGAAAAGGCGCGAAATGACGATCTTCTTCTCCCCGGGTTTGATCCGGTTTTTCGTCATGTCATTGACAAAATCTTTCACCGCCCCGTAAAGCTGTCCTTCCAAGCGCCGCCCCACATAGGCCTCCGGCCGCAGCCGGGGAGACCCCTTTGCACCAGAGGAAAGGGCAAAAAGAACTTTCTCGTCGCGGAACCCGCCCCTCAAGACCTCATGCAGGATCTTATTTAAATTGTAAGTGGAGCTTGCGGCCCCGTCCCCGATCTGAACGGCCCCTTGGTCCCAAAAGCCGGGGATGTTCAGCACCCTCTCCACGGGATAATGTCTTAGGACCAATCTCACGACGGCCGCATTGTAGGCATTGATGAACACGGCAAGCCGCTCTTCTCGAGGCCACTGCTTAAATTCCTTATGAGGGATTCGCCGCAACTTTTCGAAGTAAGTATCGAGAAGCACCAAGTCTCCCCGCGCCCGAGTGTAGTCGACTTCGCCCTTTTCGTTCACGTATTTCCTGAGAAACCGGTCCCACTCCGAGTGATCGAAGGGGAGGGTGGCGGTCTCTGCAAAAGCGCATTCCCCGGCAAAAAAGAGCGAAACCAAAAAAAGAAAAAGCTTCATTGTAAAAGACTCCTTAAGAGGCGGAGATTCTCCCGGTCCCAAGTATCGTCCTTTCCCTTCGGCGTCTCAAGTACCATCGGAACTCCCTTGAAACGGGAATCGTTCAAAAGAAGCCGGAAGGGCTCCAGACCGAGAAACCCCTTTCCGATATGTTCGTGACGGTCGACGCGGGAGCCCAAGGGCTTCTTCGAATCGTTCAGGTGAAAGGCGAGAATCCGTTTGAGGCCGACAATCCGATCGAAATCGTCAAAGGTCTTTTCATAGCCCGCTTTCGTCCGGAGGTCATACCCCGCGGCGAGCAGATGACAGGTGTCGACACAAACACCCAACCGGTCGTTTTCCCGCACCCCGTCCATCATGTCTCGAATTTGTTCAAAGCGATGGCCCAAGTTCGTTCCCTGCCCCGCCGTGGTCTCAATCAGAACCTTGACCCGGTAGCCGGGCGTCCGTTCAAAAATCCAATCGAAGCTTCTTGAAATTCGCTCAATCCCCGCCGCTTCGCCGGTTCCGAGGTGTGCCCCCGGATGGAGTACCACGAATCGAAGACCGAGCTTCTCCGCCCGTTCCATTTCGTCGAGAAAGGCCTCGCGGGAGCGGCCAAGCAGATCCTCGCTCGGACTCGCCAGATTAATCAAATAGGAATCGTGGGCGAAGGCAAACTGAATCTTCTCCTTCGCCAGTTCCTTCCGGAACTCTTGCGCCTCCCCGTCCGTGAGGGGCTTTGCCCGCCATTGGTTGCTATTCTTGGTGAAAATCTGAATCGCTTCGCAGCCGACCGCGCATCCCCGCTCCACGGCCCGCGTGAGCCCGCCCGCGATCGACATGTGGGCGCCCAAGAGCGGCTTCAAGACTGGATCAGCTGCTCAACGTTCTGGGGAAGACCGAATCCGTAGTAAATGACCTTTCCCCCTTTGGCGAGGAGAAGGGTCGCTGGAATTCCGATCAGGCCATATTCTTGTGTCACCGCCGCCTCTTCGTCGAGAAGCACGGGATATCGGAGCTGAAACTTTTCAGAAAAATCGCGGACCCGATCAATCGGTTCCTCCACGTTGATGCTCAAGATTTGAAGGCTCGGGTATTTGTCGACCCATTCGTTCAAAGTGGGAACTTCTTCGACACAACTCGGACACCACGTCGCCCAGAAAACGAGGAGCGTCGCCTTTTCGCCCGCGACGCGCGCGAGTTCTACATTTTCTCCCCTCAGATTCGCGAGTGTAAAATTCGGCGCTTGGTTCCCAAGCAGCTTCTCGCCCGGAGCGACCCAGTTCGCCTGACACCCGCCCGTCGACTGACCGCAGCCTCCCAGGGAAAGAATCAGAAAAAGGAAAAGACCCGCTGAACGGAAGAAGTTCACGAGAGATGCTCGAGATAATCTTGAGCGGCCAAAGCGGCTTCACACCCTTCGCCGCAGCAGGAGACAAGCTGCTTCACCGCCCCCGCACGGACTTCTCCGCAAACAAAGATTCCCGGAACCGAGGTTTGAAGCTTGTCGTCCGCTTTGACGTAGCCCTTTTCATCCAGTGTGACCACCCCTTTGAGGAAGCCGGTGTTGGGGTCATGCCCGATGAAAACAAAAATTCCGTCCGTCTTAAAATCCTCGACCTTGCCCGACTCGACATTCTTGAGCTTCACCCGCTCGACTTTTTTTTCTCCCAGAACTTCCGTCACCACGGTGTTCCAGATGAATTTGATCTTCGGGTGTTTGACGGCCCGCTCCTGAAGGATCGGACTCGCCCGAAGCTTGTCGCGGCGATGGACCACCGTGATCTTGGTGGCAAATCGGGTGAGAAAAAGCCCCTCCTGCATCGCCGAGTCCCCTCCCCCGACGATCACAAGCTCCTTCTCTTTGAAAAATGCGCCGTCACAAGTTGCACAGTACGAGACCCCTTTTCCGGTGAGTTCCCTTTCTCCCGGAACCCCCAGATTTCGGTAGGAGGCGCCGCTTGCGACAATCAGACTTTTTGCCTCGAGAGGCTCCCCCCCATCCCGTTTCACCACAAAATTTCCGTTTTTCTTTTCGAGTGCCGTCACCTCATCATAAATGACTTCGGTGCCGTAACGCTTCGCCTGCTCTTCCATTCGTTGGGAGATTTCGGTCCCTGTGACCCCTTCGGGAAAGCCGGGGTAATTTTCCACGAGATCGGTGAGGGCAATTTGACCGCCGGGGGTCAGCTTTTCGAGAAGGACGGTGGAGAGTTTGGCTCGGGAGGTGTAGAGGGCTGCGGTGAGGCCCGCTCCCCCGCCCCCCACGATGAGGACGTCGTAGGCCTTAGAGTTCACTAACGCCCGCCTCTTTGAGGACCTCTTCCTCGACGAAGATCGGAACTCCGGCCCTCAAAGCCAGGGCCACCGAGTCCGAAGGCCTCGCGTCCACCAAGACCTCGTTGCTGTCCACGGCGAGACAAAGCTTGGCGTAGAACGTGTTGTTCTGGAGCCGGTCAATGTGAACGCGGACGAGTTTAGCACCGAGGCTCTCGATCACACTCATCAGAAGATCGTGTGTGAGCGGGCGGGGCGGCTTGATTCCGCTGAGTTTGAGTTTAATGGCGTTGACCTCTGAAATTCCAATGATGACGGGAAGAAAACGGCTCCCTTCCTTCTCCTTGAGGACGATGACTTGCTCGTTGCGAGCCTCGTCAATCTTGATTTTGTTCATGATGAGTTCGATCATGGAGAGAATTACACCGGTTCGCCGGCGCTTAGATTTTGGTGAGGCTGCTGGGGGCGCTTTGCCGCCCGGTGATTCTTCTCCATGAGCTTGCTCTGCTCAAGGAGATGCCGCTGGGCCTGCTTGATGTCGAGGATTTCCCGCTCGAGGTTGGCCTGTTCACTCGCGATCGACTCCGCCTGAAGCTCCCGTTCCTGCGCTTCCTCGCGGAGACGTTCCCTTCGGATTACAAACTCCCGCAGTTTCGCTTCCTTGAGGGTGAGTTCGTTATTGAGCCGCTCCCGCTTTTCAATCAGTTCGTGCTGCTCCGCTCGGGTGAGAAGGTCCTTCGTCTGACGCTGGGCAAGCGCCAGTTGCCCCTCGAGCTCTTGATGGCCTTCCCGAAGCCGTTTGATCTCGCTTTCCTGATCTTCGGAGTACTCCGCAAATTCCTTTTCGAGCCGGCGCTGATTCTCCTCAAGTTCCTGCGATTTCTTGCGCCAGCGTTCGGTCTCAATCACCTGGGCTTCGATTTCGCGGCGAATTCGGTCGACCTCGCTTACGGCCTGCTGGTGGCCGGACTGGGCCTCTTCTCGGCGTTTGCGTTCTTCTTCGTAGAGGGTTTCAAACCGTTCCGCCTTCTCGGCCATCGATTGGGACCGTTCCTTCCAGAGCCCCACTTCATCCGAGCGCTCTTTGACGGAGCGTTCCAAAGTTTCCTTGGTGGATTCCAGGAGGTTCACACGCTCTTGAAACCCCTTCACCTGTTTCTCTAACCCCAGGGCCTTTTCGTGCCAGAGGGAGAGGCTCTCCTCCGACTGTTTTCGCCTTTCTTCCAACTCCTGCGATTTCTTGCGCCAGCGTTCGGTTTCAATCACCTGGGCTTCGATTTCGCGGCGAATTCGGTCGACCTCGCTTACGGCCTGCTGGTGGCCGGACTGGGCCTCTTCTCGGCGTTTGCGTTCTTCTTCGTAGAGGGTTTCAAACCGTTCCGCCTTCTCGGCCATCGATTGGGACCGTTCCTTCCAGAGCCCCACTTCATCCGAGCGCTCTTTGACGGAGCGTTCCAAAGTTTCCTTGGTGGATTCCAGGAGGTTCACACGCTCTTGAAACCCCTTCACCTGTTTCTCTAACCCCAGGGCCTTTTCGTGCCAGAGGGAGAGGTCTTTGAGCTTGGCCTTGACCGATTCAAGCTCCTTTTGATTCGTATGAAGCTTTTCTTCGTAAATCTTGCGGGATTCCTGTGACTCTTCCTTAAGGCTTTGGTATCGCTCCTCCCACTCTTCGACCGTGGTACGAAAACGGGTGTTGGCTTTGTCCGCGTGTTCCTTGAGCTCCTTATCCAGGGTCTGCTTCAACTGACGGTTTTCATGAACCTTTTCTTCGTGAAGCGCCTGAAGCTCCCGGTGTTTCTTCTCAAGCTCCTGAAACCTCAGCTCTGAAGTCCGGTGACCCCCTTCAAGCTCTTGAAGCCGGCGGCGAAGCTCCTCGGTTTCTTCGTTCACCCTCGGAGGAGGAGGGGAAGGAAGGGTTTCCGCGGTCGTACGGACCGAGATCTGTTCAACCACGGATTCTCTTTCCGGCTCCGGGCCGTTCGTTTCGGGGACGCTTTCGAGAAAGGCGAGACTGGGGAGTTCGGGCCAAACCGCGCGGAAGCAGCGGCGTTTGACCAAGGAATCGTTGGTGAGCATGACGTCGGCCCGCGATTCCTCAAAAATGCCTTTCAGCCGGGAAGCGGCCGGTTCCGTCAGTTCGTCCAGGAGGATGATGGGGGTGTTTTGAACCAATTCCCGCGATTCTTCGAAGGCGAGGTGAAAGAGGTCGGAAATTTTTTGGGCAACTCGATTTTTGTCGAGTTCACTCCGGAGGGGGTTGAGAACAACCGACCAATTGGCGTCTTCCGAATGAGTCTTCGAGTTCCAAAGTCGCATGATCAAAAGGAAAGGAAAACGCCGGGATTAGAGGGTGATCTTGCCTGCGATTTCGCGGATCACCGGCATTTCCCAGTATTCGCCCATCAAGACTTTAACGATTCCCACGAGCGACAGGATCCCAAGGACCACAAAGGCGAGCGTGAAAACAATATCGCCCAGGGCCGGGACCGACTTCAGGATGCTTGCCGCAAGCTCCAGGATGAAAAGCACGATCCCCTGTTTGCCGTGGAATTGGGCAAAACGATTTCCCTTCTTCAGTAAAAGTGGAACAAAACAAAGGACGGAAATGTAACCGACCGCGGCGAAGAATTTGCCTTCTTGAATTTCCGGATCGACGCCCGGTTCCTGCCTCGTGCCAAACGTTTCTTCAACCATTTCGAAATTCCCCTTTCAGAAGATCACATTATAGCGGACTGGGAACCTGAGTTCAATTCTTCTGCGTAACCCCTTCCCAATGAGCCATTTTAGAGCCTAGAAGCTCAAACATTTTCGGCTCCGAACGCCCTCCCGGCCTTTGGGGACCGAGCGCCAGGGCCCCCGCGTAGTGAAAATCGACCTCCGGGTGTTCCCGCTTGGCGGCTTGGATCGCGTTGGGGATATCCTGATTGATATGTCTCCCCGGGAAAAGCATTAAGGGAAGGACCACGATCTCCCGTGCCCCTGCCTGAACGCAAGCCTCAATCCCTTCCGGTATCGAAGGGCGGCAAAGCTCGAGGAACGAAGGCTCCACGCTCCGGCCGGGAAAGGCCTCGCGAAATTCCTCCACAAACCGGAAAAAGGCCTGTTTTCCCTCCTCTTCGCGCGTCCCGTGGGCAATCAAAAGGTAGGCGAACTTACCAGACTTGCTCATAAGAAGGCCTTTATTTTAGCGGAAAACCGGGCCGGAATGTAGCTTAAAATCGCCCTGGGGCAGGAGCGGAAGAAAACTGAGGTCGAGGTGGGTCCGAAGAAGATTGGCCAGGCGCTCGTAATTCCTCTCCCGCACAAACGCCATCGATGGTACCGGCAGAGCGGATTCGGCTCTCGTTTTGCCGGCACTTCGCGCGAGAGCGTCCAAGAAGGCGTTTCGAAAGTCTGCTTCATCAAAAAGCCCGTGCAGGTAGGTGCCAAGGATTCGTCCCGAGGAGGCGACCGCCCCGTCGGGTCTCCACCTTGCTTCCCCGTCCTGTCCGGTGATTTCAAGAAGAGGCCGGACCCCTTCTCCCAGAAAGGTCCTCCCCATATGAATCTCGTAACCGGCGAGTTGGGCCTCAACGGAGCGGGAAAAAATTGAATTTTTGATCCGGCCCCGAACCCGCGTGAGTCTCTTTTCCTGAAAAAACTCCGTTCGAAGCGGAAGCAGCGAAAGGCCCTGTTGGGAACCTTGATCTGACTCCACGGCCTCGGGATCGTCGATCTTCTCTCCCAACATCTGAAAACCTCCGCAGATTCCAAGAATCCTCCCTCCTCCTGCCGCGTAATCCTTAATCTTTCCCGCGAAGCCTTTTTCTTTCAAATAGGCGAGGTCCGCGAGCGTCGCTTTCGTTCCGGGAAGAATCAAAAGATCCGGTGAACCGAATTCTTCGACCCGTCTCACCATTCGGACCGAGACTCCCGGTTCCTCGGCCAGGATTTGAAAGTCGGTGGCGTTTGAAATTCTTGGGAGGAGAATCACGGCAATTTCCAACTCCTTCGGGGGAATCCGGCCTTTTCTCTCGTCGAGACCGACCGCGTCCTCCTCTTCGATCCAAAGGTCAAGCTCGTAGGGAAGAACCCCCAAAACCTTTTTTGCTGAAAGTGTCTCAAGGGTGCGAAGCCCGGGTTCCAGGAGAGAAAGGTCTCCCCGAAACCGATTAATCACGAGCCCCACGATTCGCTTGCGCTCCGATGCTTCAAGAAGGTCCAGCGTCCCCAAAAGCCAGGCAAAGACCCCTCCCCGGTCGATATCTCCCACAAGGAGGCATTCGGCATCGGCCATTTCGGCCACGCGAAAGTTGACGAGATCAAAGGCCTTCAGATTAATCTCCGCAGGACTCCCCGCCCCTTCAATCACCAGAAAATCAAACTCCCTCGAGAGGCGCTCGTAGGATTCCCGGATCGCCTGGAAAATTTTTTCCCGCATTCCGTAATATTCCTTGGCCCGCAGGGTCCCGATCGGTTGGCCGTGAACGATGACTTGAGAGCCGTTATCGGCGGCCGGTTTCAAAAGCACCGGATTCATGTGAACGCTCGGTTCGACGCGGGCGCATTCCGCCTGCACGACCTGCGCCCTTCCCATTTCTCCCCCGTCGCGGGTGACAAAGGAGTTGTTCGACATGTTTTGGGCCTTGAACGGGGCCACGCGGACCCCTGCGTCACTCAAGACACGGCAAAGCCCGGCGGTGAGAAAGGACTTTCCCACTCCCGAACCGGTGCCAAGGACCATCAAGGCTTTCGCGCGTTGATCCTTTGTCTTCATCGAATCCCGCCTCCGCTTGCCCAGAAGAGGCAGAGAAAAACGAAGAACTCGGTCGCCTCGCTCGCCGCGCCGAGAAGTTTCTCATTCACGCCGCCGGCGCGCTTTAAAAAAAGAAATCCGATTCCGGCCAGAAAAGGAAGGAGCGTGATGAACGAGAGAAGGCCCCCTCCTCCGAGAAAGACCACCACCACGGCCAGGAAGGCGGTGGCGCCGACCAGCCCCCGGAGCCCCACCTTTTCCTCTTTTCCCAGGGAGGGAAGAAAATAAGCCAAAGCGACTTGGGCCCAACGGGCGGCCGTGAGGGCGAGGAGAAGGGCGCTCGACCGGGCAGGCAGGACGACCAGAAGTTCCCATTTCCAGAAAAGAAGAAGAGACGCCCCTACGATTCCCCACGCACCGATTCTCGATTCCTCCATTTTCCGAATCCTTTCCTCCGGAGTCTTTGCGCCGAAAAACCCGTCACAAAAATGGACGAAATGGGTCAGGGAAACGCCTCCCGTTAAAAGAATCGGAGCCGTCACCAATGCCAGAGATTCGAGCCGGGAGAAAAGAATAAAAGAAAAAACGTGAACGGCCGCCAAAGAGAGGCCTGCAAGAAGAATTCCCACGAGCGGGAAAAAGAACATCGCCTTCCGAAGATCAGGCGGGGACTTTCGACCGGGAAGAGGAAGGACGGACAAAACACGGACCGCGTCGAGAAAGTCGCTCATCATGGAATCGACTCGAAAATTTGTCTCAAGGTCTTGAGCGCTTCGATCGTTTGAGGGCCGTATCGGTCAAGAAGCGGGAGTTTCACGAGATGAATCGGGATTTTGGAAAAAATCCGGTATTGACGGAACTTGGCGATGTCTCTTTTCTGAAAGGGGGCGGGGCCTCCGGCGAGGAGGAGGACTTCGGGGTTTTCTTCAATCATCTCCTCCATTTCCACGGGAAATTCCAAAATCGGCTCTTTCCGAAAAACGTTCGTTCCTCCCGAGGCTTCGACGAGACGCGACGGGTAAGTGTCGAAATTCACCGTGAGGTAAGGTTGATTCCAGATGAGGAGAACCGCCCGTTTTCTCGGCCGGTCACGAAATGCTTCCTCATTGGAAGCGATTTCCTTTCGAAGGGCTGCATTCCACTGCTTCGCCTCCTCGGATTTCCCGACGAGCCGCCCGAGATCGGCCACACAGTCACCAACGTCTTGCAAACGTCTCACGTCAAAAATCTTGACCGGCCAATGCTTCTCGAGCTTCTCAATCTCTTCGGGACGATTCTCCCGGGCATCAGCCAAAATTCGGTCCGGTTTCAAGCACGCGAACTTGGAAATTTGAAGCGCCTTGGGGGGCCCGAGGCGCGTGACATGATTTCCAGTTAACTCACACGCGTCGGTCGCTCCGACCAGCCGGTCGAGCGCTCCTAATGTGGTGAGAATCTCTGTGATCGAAGGGCTCAGCGAAACGAGTTTCACGCCGACCGGCTTATTCGACTGCAGCTTCGGCTTTCTTCGCGCAAACCGGAGGAATCGTTGCCTCCATTGGAATCATGAAGGTCCCCACTTCCGTTACCCCCACCAGGACCCGACGAGCAAAGAAGGCGATCCCTTTGAAAAGACCGGTCCCCACGCCCACAGCCCCCTTTTCATTCACGTCGTCCCGAATCGTGCAGGGGATTTCCGCGGGCGAGCTCAGGACATTCACAAGCCCTCTCCCGAATTTGCTCGAGACCTCGACCGAATAGTCGGCCGCCCCTTCCTGCGCGTAAGCCGCCTCTCCATTCAAAGCGAGAGCGGCCGCCCCCGTGAACATCAGAATCCCTCTCAACGCTTTTTTCATCGTTCTCTCCCCCGATTTAAATATATCTCAAAACCCCTGTTGCCGAAGCGCTTTCGTTTTGAAACTTTTCTTCCGGCGATTCGCCAAATAATGCCGGACGAGCTTGGCGAAAAGGTCGACCTCGAGATTGACGGCGCTCCCGACCCGTTTCCATTGAAGCGTCGTCGCCCGAAATGTATGAGGTGTGACCTCCACCGTAAAAAATCCCTTTCCGATTTTCTGCGAGGTAAAACTGACGCCATCCACAGCGATCGAACCCTTCGGAACCAGGTTCTCCACCAAAGACGCAGGGGCCTTCAGCCGCAATTGAAAGCTTTTCCCACGCCGAGCGATCCTCTCGACTTTTCCGATCCCGTCGACGTGGCCCGTTACAAAATGGCCGCCGACCCTATCTCCGGCCCGGAGCGCCCGTTCAAAATTGACCCGTTCCCCTTTCTCGAGCCGGCCGAGCAGGGTCGAGCGAAGGGTCTCGGGAAGGAGGTCGGTGGAAAAACGCCTCCCCTGAAACTTCGACACGGTGAGGCAGACCCCGTCGAGGGCAATACTCTCACCCAGCTTGAAGGAGGAATTCTGGCCGAGCACTTCAAAAGTCAATCGGGTTTGGTCTCCCAGACTTTTTTTGTCCCGAAGGACCGCTTGAGACTCAATGATTCCGGTAAACATCGGCCTTAATTTTCACTCCTTCGAGCGACAAAGACCCAATCGGACCCGAGCGGATAAACCCGTTCCCATCGAATCCCGAACGCCTGAGAAAGTCTCTCAATCCCCTCTCCCTCCACCGAAGTCTTCGCCTCCCTCCCGCCAATGATTTTGGCGGCCACAATCCAGATCAGTTCGTCCACCAAACCCTCCCGAAGAAAACTCCACGCCACTTCTCCCCCTCCTTCGACCAGGAGTTGATTCACTCCCAGGGAAGCCAACCGCCGGAGGAGCGGCTTGAGCTCTAACTCCCCTTTCCTTTCCGGAACCGGAAGGAGAATCCGGCTTCCGTTTTGGGGCTTTCTTGCAACTTGCGGGAGTTTTTTCTCGGAGACGGCAATAAAAGTCAGCTGGGGCCCCTCGAAAAGGCGGGCCTTCGGACCGATTTCCTTCTGGGGGTCGAGCACCACCCGCCACGGTTTTTCCCCCTTCTTGACCGCCTGAAGTCTGGGATTGTCCTGAAGCGCCGTGTTTTTTCCGACGAGGACCGCGTCCGCCTGAGCCCTCAAACGGTGGACGAGCCGGCGCGACTCGGGAGAAGAAATCCAACGCGATTCCCCTTTGCGTGTGGCGATCTTTCCGTCAAGCGATTGAGCCATCTTGAGAACCACGAAGGGAAACCCGGTGGTCATTCGTTTGAAAAAATCCCGGTTCTGCGTTTCAACGTCCCGGCGAAGGACGCCCACCTTCACCCGAATCCCCGCCTGCCGAAGTTTCTGAATGCCGATCTTATGATTCCTTGGATTCGGGTCCCGGCTTCCGATCACGACTTTCGCGACTCCGCTTTGGATCACCGCGTCGACACAAGGGGCTGTTTTTCCCCACGTGGCGCACGGCTCAAGGGTCACATAAAGTGCGGCTCCTTTCGCACGGGCTCCCGCTCTCCTGAGCGCCACCGCCTCGGCGTGCGGACCTCCAAAGGAGGCGTGGTAGCCTTGGCTGACGAACTTTCCTTTTCGGACGACGACCGCCCCCACGAGAGGATTGGGGCTCGTCCGCCCGCGCCCTTTCTCGGCCAGTTCCAAGGCCCGTTTCATCCAAATTTCATCGTTCACGTTTCTTTTTCTTTCCGCCGGGGTTCCGTGTGATTGATCCGGTCGAGGATCCCATTCACAAATTTTCCCGAATCCTCCTGCGAATATTTCTTTGCAATGTTCACCGCCTCATTGATGACCACTTTGGGCGGAATTTCCTCAAGATAAAGAAGCTCAAAGGTAGAAAAGCGAAGGATGTTTCGGTCGATCACGGCCATTCGGTGGAGCTCCCAATGCTCGGCGTATTTCGAGATCAGGGCGTCGATCGCCTCCAGATGACGGAGGGTTCCCTGAACCACCCGCTCGGCATATTCGCGGACCTCGGGCTGGCAGGGATTTTCCTCCCAGAAGGCGCCGAGGATCGCCTCGGTAGGCTCGGGATTCAACTCCCGTCGGTAAAGCATCTGCAGAGCCAGCTCTCTGGCTTGAGTTCGCTTCCTCATAAAAAAGAACAGGACCTCGCTTAAGACAACGCTTGATTCAAACTTGCGATTTCGATGGCCGCTAAAGCGGCTTGGGCCCCTTTGTTTCCCAGCTTGAGACCTGCGCGGTCAATCGCCTGTTCCAGGTTGTCCGCCATCACGATGCCGCTCGCAATGGGGACCCCGGTCTCGAGAGCCACTTGAGAAACCCCGTGGGCGATCTCGTTACAAACCGATTCAAAATGATGGGTCTCTCCCCGGAGAATGCAGCTTAGGACGATCAAAGCCGCGTGACGTTTGCGCCGGGCCAAACGTTTCGCAAAGAAAGGGACCTCCAGGGCGCCCGGCACCCAGACCGTTTCAATCGCGCGCGGTGAGACGCCGTAGTGAACGAGCGTCTCCACGGCGCTCTCGAGAAGGCGCTTGGTGATGAATTCGTTGAATCGGGAGACAACGATCCCAAATCTCTTGTGGCGGGCGTCGAGAAGGCCCGGCCTCCGCCGAAGGCCGACCCGCCCCCGGCTGGGGACACGTTTCATAAAACTAGTGATCGAGGAGGTGGCCAAGCTTCTCTTTCTTCGTCTTGAGATACTTGGCGTTGTGAGTGTGGGTGCGGGTGGCGAGTGAAATTCTTTCGACGACTTCCAGGCCGTGACCTTCGAGACCGACGATCTTTCGGGGGTTATTGGTGATCAGACGAAGCTTGACGAGGCCGAGATCCCGGAGAATTTGGGCGCCCGTGCCGTATTCGCGAAGGTCGGGTTTGAAACCGAGTTTTTCGTTCGCCTCGACCGTATCCAGGCCCCGGTCCTGAAGCTCGTAGGCTTTGAGTTTATTGGCGAGACCGATTCCGCGACCCTCCTGGCGCATGTAAACGACAACTCCCTTCCCTTCCTTCTCAATCGCTTCCATGGTCGTGAGGAGCTGGTCCTGGCAATCGCAGCGAAGGGAACCGAGAACGTCTCCTGTGAAGCACTCGGAATGAACCCGAGCCAAGGTCGGTTGTCCGTCGATCTCTCCTTTGATCAAAGCGACGTGATCGCGGCCGTCCACCAAAGATCGGTACAGCCGGAGCTTCCATTCTCCGAAAACGGTTGGAATCTTGGCTTCGGTGACTTTGTGAATGATCTTGTCGAAATGACTCCGGTATTCGATCAAATCCTTGATCGTCCCGATCTTGAGGCCGTGTTTTTTTGAGAACTTGAGAAGATCGGTGGTCCTCGCCATCGTCCCGTCGTCATTGACGATTTCGCAGATGACGCCGGCCGGTTCCAAGCCGGCAAGCCGGCAGAGGTCCACCGCCGCTTCCGTGTGACCTGCCCGAACAAGAACTCCCCCCTTCTTGGCCTTTAAGGGAAAGACGTGCCCGGGAGTGACGAGATCCTGAGGACCCCTTGCGGGATCGGCCAGGATTTCAATGGTTCTCGAGCGGTCCGCGGCCGAGATTCCGGTGGTGACGCCGAGGCGCGCGTCGACCGACAGGGTAAAGGCGGTCCGCATGTGGTCCTGAGAAGAATTGGTCATGTCTTTGAGGCCGAGGGTTTCGATCCGCCCTTCGGAGACAGGAACACAAATGAGGCCGCGCGCTTCTTTCATCATGAAGTTGACCTTCTCAGGCGTCACGAAGCCGGCTGCGAAAATTACGTCCCCTTCATTCTCGCGTGATTCGTCATCCGTCATAATGACCATTCGGCCCTGGCGGATTTCTTCGATAATCTCTTCGACGCGGTTAAAACCGCTTGGTTTTCTCATAAAACACTCTCAACCTGTGGTCTGGCCAGAAGATACGAAGGAATATCGTAACAACGAAGGCCGGTTTTGTCAATTTGGAGAGTGCCGGGAGCCGGACTTGAACCGGCACGGGCTCAAAAGGGCCCAAGGGATTTTAAGTCCCTTGCGTCTGCCATTCCGCCATCCCGGCGTAAAACTCAAGAGCTCACGAGGCAGCGAGGGGAATCGAACCCCTTCATTGCGGTTTTGCAGACCGCCGCCTTCCCACTTGGCTACGCTGCCCTGAAATTGGAAACAGAACTATAAATCAAAAAGGGCAAAGACAATGGGGATTGCCTTTGCCCTTTAGGATCGAAGGCGTTGACGCTCAGCGAAGGTATTTCAGTTCCTCGCCCGTATTTGGATCAAACTTGTAATACTCGGGAAAGGTCTGTCCCGTCCGAGGATTGTACTTCGTATGCATTTCCTGCGGCGGAGGCACCTGTTGCGGATAAGCCGGCTGAGGCGGCGGAGTCCCGTAAGGCTGCGGCGCGTACTGTGGCTGATACTGCTGCTGCATCATCTCTTGGCGAATCTCCTCCTTGGTTTGCTCTTTGCTGCGCCTCATTCCTTCACCCACCAAGGCGCCGCCCAAAGCTCCCAAACCGGCCCCAATGGCAGTTCCCGCGCCGGCGTGGCCTGTCTGGCCGCCGATGATGGCTCCGGTTCCTGCACCCAGGCCTGCACCGAGCAGCGCACCCCCCTCACGCTCCGAAAGCCCTCCTCCTTCCGTCGCACATCCCGAGAACACCAAACCCAAAACTGCAATTCCAGCAAAAACCCTTTTCATTCTTATCCTCCTTAATTGAGAATTGAAGAGAACAACCACCTATATTATATGCCTTGTCTTCGCTAAAGCAATGACCCATTGGATGAGGCCCCTGGCCAAAGTCTCCTTCGAACGGAGACGGTAAATCCGGGTCTTCCGCTCGTCAATCAAGGCCACGTGAGCCGGAGTCCTGCCAAAGGGGTTGTGTCGTGGAGAGTAATAATTCGCCACGATCCCGTCCAGATGTTTTTTTCTTCGCTTTCGTTCCGAACGACGGATCCAATTATTGGTTTCAAGGGAAAAGCCGATCACAAGTCGTTTTCCTTTCCTCCTCGCAATCCGGGCGACTAAATCCGGAGTTTGGCGGAAAGCCACCTTCCACTCCTTCTTGCGAGGAATCTTGCTCAAAGAGCGCCTCGTCGGGATAAAATCTCCCACCGCGGCCGCCATAATTAAGACGTCGTGACGGAAGAAATATTCACGAAGCGCCTTGTCTAACTCCCCCACCGTTAGGATCGGAACGAAGCGTACCCCCCGGGGAGGAGTCAAAGCCGTAGGCCCGGAAATGAGGGTGACCTGCAGCCCTCTCCGTTTGGCCTCCCGGGCAATCGCGTAACCCATTTCTCCCGTGGAGAGGTTCGTGATGAAACGAACCGGATCCAGCATTTCGCGGGTGGGGCCCGCGGTAACGAGGATTCGCCGAATTGGACTACTTTTTGCGCGCGGCACGCCGGCCAGACGTTTCGAACGAAGCGACCACGGAATTCGTGATCGTGTGCGGTTCTGCGATATGACCCAGCGCTTCCCTACCGCAGATCAGGTAGCCTTGAATCGGATCGACAAAGCGATATCCAATCCGTTTGAGCTTTTGGATATTTTCCTGCGTGAGCGGATTCCGAAACATTTGATCATTCATCGCGGGGGCGAAGAGGACGGGACGTTCGGCGGCCAGAAGGATCGAGCTCGCGAGGTCGCCTGCAAGCCCCCCGGCCACCCGGGCAATGAAATTAGCCGACGCCGGAGCCACGAGAATCAAGTCTGCTTCCTCGGCCAAGGCGGTGTGAATCACATCATAGGGAGCGTGGGTGGTGAAAAGATCGTCATAGACCGGCTCACCGCTCACCGCCCGAAGCGTGAGAGGGGTGACAAACTTTTTCCCCGCGTCCGTGAGGACCGGGATCACACGCGCCCCCTCTTCCCGAAGCTCCTGGATCAGGTCCGCAATCTTGTAAGCGGCAATGCTCCCGGTAATGATGAGGAGGAGGGTCTTCCTTTTGAGCCTCCCCTTCGCTCCGACTGCTTTCATCAATTAGCTCTTTTTCTGCTGGGGTCTCTTGACCTCTTTGTAGTTGACCTTGCCTGCGGCAATTTCTTCGAGCGCAATCGTCGAGACCTTTTTCGAGCCGGTCTGGATCAACGGCTGTGCGCCCTGCGCCAACTCATTGGCTCTCGCCGCAGCGGTGAGAATCAATTTGAAGACACTCGTGTCTTTCCGAACCAGCTTTTCAAGCGGGATATACGCCATTTATTTTCCTCCTTTTAATTTTCGTTCAAACGTTGAAATCATTTCTTCCAGGTCCCGGATCGTCTCTTCGACGTTCCGATTGACCACCGTGCTGTCGTACTCGCTGGCGGCCTTGATCTCTTCCTGGGCTCGATCGATCCGTTTGTCGATCTCCTCGGGAGAATCGGTCTTCCGTCCCTCCAGCCGTTCTCTTAACACCTGAACCGACGGGGGAAGAACAAAAATCGATAAAAGCGGCGCCTTCTTGCCCAGCTTCCGCCGGACGCTTCGGGCCCCCTGGATATCAATCGCTAAAACGACGTGACTCCCCTTTTTAAGGGAACGCTCAATCGGAGCCCACCGTGTCCCGTAGCACTGCCCAAAAATTTTCGCCCACTCGAGGAATTCACCCTTTTCCTTGAGCGACTCGAATTCCTTCGAACTGATGAATTCGTAATCTTTCCCCGGTTTCTCGCCCACACGAACGGGCCGGGTCGTCACCGAAATCGAGCGGACCCACTGGGGGTGCCGCTGGAGCAGGCGGTTTACGAGGGTTGTCTTTCCGCAGCCTGAGGGGGCCGAAAGAAGGACGAGAAGGCCCTGCTTCTCATTCGATGTTTTGGATCTGCTCGCGGATTTTTTCAAGCTCAGCTTTGATCCCAACCACTTCTTTCGAGATCTCGAAGTCTTGCGCCTTGGCGCTCAAGGTGTTGACCTCGCGGTTCATTTCCTGAAGCAGGAAGTCGAGTTCCTTGCCGACCTCCTCTTCTTTCAAAATCTTGGAGCGAAAGAGCTGCAGGTGACTCTTCAGACGAACCATTTCTTCGGTCACATCCGACCGTTCCGCCAGCAGGGCCGCCTCCTGCCAAATCCTCTCTTCCCGCGCAAGTTTCTCCTGAAGAAGTTTCTCGATTCTTCCCCGAAGTCTTTCGTAATAAACTTCGGGAGAGCGCTTGACCCTTGCTTCAATGTGGTGAACCGTCCGTTCAATCTTCCCGATTCGGCCCAGAAGGTCTTTCAGAAGCGTTTGACCCTCGCGGACCCTCGAATGAACGAGCGTTTCAATCGCGCTCTGAAGAGGCCCCCGAAGAGCCCTCCATAACTTTTCGGGCGCGACAGCCTTTTTTTCCATCGAAAAAATTCGGGGAAGGGAGAGAAGATCGCTCACGGAGAGTTGCCCTTCGAGACGGAAACGGCGCTGAATTCGGTGGATGGCCGAAAGATAGAATCGAAGCACCTTCTCATCCAAAGCGAGGCCTTCCAGCTCGGCGCCGTTCGTTTCGTTGATATTCACCATCACCTTTCCCCGCTTGACCCGGCTCTGGCAAAGCTCCCGGATCCGGTCCTCAATGCCATAAAGCGAGGGGGGCGCTTTCAAAGAGAGCTCAAAATAGCGGTGATTCAAAGAGCGGATTTCGATCGACCAGCCGCCTTCTTTCATCCGGCTCGCGGCCCGGCCAAAACCAGTCATGCTGCGAATCATAAGTGCCTGGGGATCACAAGGCCCGCAATTATAAAGAGTTACGCTAGGGATTGCAAGATTTGCGAAACGGCCAGGCGGGGGCTGGCTGCCCCGGTCACGGGGCGGCCTACGACGAGGTAATCGGCCCCACGGCGGAGGGCATCCTGGGGGGTGAGGGTCCTCTTTTGGTCATTTTTGTCACTTTCAGGCAGGCGGATCCCGGGCGTCACGAGCACAAACCCCTTTCCGAACGCCCTCCGAAGAAACTCGGTCTCCTCAGGGGAAGAGATGACCCCGTCAAGCCCTGCCTCCTTGGCGAGACCAGCCAAATGGAGCACTTGGTCTTTGAGCGAACGTTTGATTCCGAGCTCACTTTCGAGAGTCTTCTCTTCGTGACTTGTCAGAATGGTGACGCCGAGAAGAAGCGGCCTGGCTTTTCCCCGGCACTCTTCATCGACCGCCTGTTTCGCCTCACGCATCATCTGAAGACCCCCCAGCGTGTGCACGTTAAACATAAAGACGCCCCGCTTCGCAATCACACGGGCGGTCTTCGCCACCGTGGTCGGAATGTCGTGGAGTTTCAGATCGAGGAAGACTTGGGCCCCCGCCTTGTGAACGAGTTCCACCGCCTCCCAGCCGTGAGCGGTAAAGAGTTCGGTGCCGATCTTGTAAATTTTGACTAGGTCCTTGAGTTCCCCCAAGAGCTTTCGGCAAGGCTCCAGTTCCGGAAAATCAAGGGCGACGATGAGTGACAAGGCTTCCTCTCAGTTCGTTGATTGATTTGACTTTCTTCTCTCGGCAGTAGGCCGTAATTCCTTCCAAGATATCGAGGGTGGCGCGAGGATTCACGTAGTTGGCTGTTCCTGCCGCGAGGAGGTCTGCTCCCACAATGAGGAATTCCACCGCATCTTCCCAGGTTGTGATTCCTCCCGTGGCAATCACGGGGACCTTCGGAAGCGCCTGTTTCACTTCGTAGACGTAGCGGAGCGCAATCGGCCGAATCGCGGGGCCGCTCAGGCCGCCGGTTCCGGCCGCAATCTGAGGCTTTCTTGAGTGAACATTCACCGCCATTCCGCGAATTGTATTGATGAGCGTGAGGCCATTGGCGCCCGCGCGAACCGCTTCGCGCGAAGTCTCCAGAACGTCCCCCAGTTCCGGCGAGAGCTTGGCGAAGATAAAAAGGCCGGTTTCCTTTCGCACCGCTTGAATGGTTCTTGAGATGAGTTTCTGCTCCCGAATGGCGCGCACTCCGCCCGCCTCGATATTGGGACAGGAGAGATTGAGCTCTAGTGCTGTGATGTCTTTGCGGCAGCGGTTCAGCTCGCGAGCCAGGGTCGAGAACTCCTCGGTCGATTCGCCCGCGATATTCACGATCAGGGGAATCTTTCGCTCTCGAAAGTAAGGGATTTTGTCCTCAATGAAATCTTCCAAGCCTTTGTTCTGAAGCCCGATCGCATTCAGCATTCCCGCAGGGGTTTCACAAATCCGAGGCATCGGGTTTCCCTGCCGGGGATGAAGGGTGATCGTCTTCGTGATGACGGCCCCCAGTTTCCGGTAATCGACGAAGCGGGCGAATTCGTCTTTCACGCCAAACGTGCCGGAGGCGACCGTGACCGGATTCTTGAACCGAAGTTGTCCTGCGTGGGTTTCTAGATTAACCATTTATTCCGCCGTCCAAAGGTGCCCTTCGGGCATTTCGTCGAACCGGAAGACCGGCCCCTCGGTACAGGAAGGGGTCCACCCTTTGTGGGTCCAGACCATACAGCCGAGACAAACCCCCATTCCGCAGGCCATTCGCTCGTCCCACGAGGCCTCCCCTTCCACGCCGTGTTGTGAAGCGATCTCGAGAACGCGGTGCATCATTCGGTTTGGGCCGCACGTCTGGATAAAATAGTCTTCCGGGTCTTTGACCTCTTTCTCCAGCAATTCCTCAAGCAGTTCTGTCACAAGTGCCTTCTTCCCGTAGGAACCGTCCTCGGTGGTGTAACGAACCTCTTCGCGGAATTTGTGAATCTCCCGCGCCGGGAGCACCTCCTTCTTGCTTTTCGTCCCGATGAAGAAGCGGTAACAGCCGTAACGCTCGGCCAGGAAGGCAAGGGGCGGCACCCCCACTCCCCCCCCAATCAAAATTCTTTTCTTTCCGTTGATCCTTCCACTGAATTCTCTTCCGAGCGGGCCCAGGATCCGAAGTTCGTTCCCCTTTTTGAGGGAGGCGAGAAGGGTCGTTCCCCGGCCGAGCGATTCGTAAAGGATTTCCACCCGCTCTCCCGTCACCCGGTAATAACTCATCGGCCGGCGAAGGAGAGGATCACACCCTTCGCGCACCTTGATCTCGAGAAATTGACCCGGCAAGACTTTCCGAGAGAGCCCTTTCGAGCGAAACGCCAGCTTGTAATAACGGCCGTTGACTCTTCCGTTCTCGAGAATCGTTACGATCTCGTCGGGCATAGTTCTCGGTGATAATCTTGAATCGCGCGGACCTCGAGCGAACCTTTGCGGGCCGATTCAATTCCGGACAGAGCCATCCGCGCGGCATTGAGGGTCGTGATGCAGGGGATGTTGAAAGAGACGGCGAGCGAGCGAATTTTCGCTTCGTCGAGGTGAGGCCCTTTTCCCGAAGGGGTATTAATTAAAAGTTGAATCTGTCCATTCCGGATGAGGTCGCCGACATTCGGCCTTCCTTCGGCAATCTTCAGGATCGTTTCTGTTTTTATGCCCGCCTTTTTCAAAACCTCGGCGGTCCCATGCGTGGCCACCAGGCTAAACCCGAGCGAAGCAAGCTTCTCTGCGATCGAAACGATCTTTGGCTTGTCATCATTTTTAACGCTCACGAAGATTTTCCCCTCCAAGGGAAGCTTCGATGAAGCGGCGACTTGAGACTTGTAAAAGGCCCGTCCCAGTTCATCATCAATCCCCATCACCTCCCCCGTCGATTTCATTTCGGGTGAAAGGATAATGTCGACCCCCGGAAATTTGATGAAAGGAAAGACCGACTCTTTAATCGAAACGTGTTTCGGCCACACCTCTTCTGTAAACCCAAGCTCCTTGAGGTTTTTCCCTACCATGACTTTTGCGGCCAGACGTGCTAAGGGGACTGCGATCGCTTTGCTCACGAAAGGGACGGTGCGGGACGCCCGGGGGTTCACCTCGAGACAATAAACGGTTCCGTCTTTCACCGCGTATTGAACATTCATCAGTCCCACGACGTGGAGCTCCTCGGCAAGCCGCTTCGTTTTGCCGAGAATCTCTTCCACGATTTCCTTTTTAAGCGAGAAGGGCGGAAGTACCATCGCGCTGTCTCCGGAATGGATCCCGGCCTCCTCAATGTGCTCGAGGACGCCGCCCACAATGAAATTTTTCCCGTCTCCGATGAGGTCGACGTCGACTTCAATTGCATCTTCCAAGAATTGATCGATCAAAACCGGGTGTTCGCCGCTCGCTTCGACTGCCTGGGCGATGTATTTTTTGAGAAACTTCTCATCGTAGACGATTTCCATCGCTCGCCCGCCCAAGACGTAAGAGGGCCGAGTGACCACCGGGTAGCCGATTTCACGGGCCGCCTTTGTCGCTTCCACGAGATTGAAGGCGATACCGTTTTTCGGCTGGTGAAGGCCGATTTTCTGCAGAAGGAGTTTGAATTTCTCGCGGTTTTCTGCCACATCGATCGACTCCGCCGACGTTCCGAGTATCCGGATCCCTTCCTTTTCCAAGGCCTTCGTGAGATTCAAGGGGGTCTGGCCGCCGAGCTGAACAATCACCCCGATCGGCTTCTCCCGGTCGTAGATATTGAGGACATCCTCCAGCGTCAACGGTTCAAAGAAGAGCTTGTCCGAGGTGTCGTAATCGGTGCTGACGGTCTCGGGATTCGAGTTCACCATAATCGTTTCGTAGCCGAGCTCCTTCAAGGCGAAGACCGCCTGAACGCAGCAGTAATCGAACTCAATCCCCTGACCGATCCGGTTCGGTCCCCCGCCTAAAATCATCACCTTCGGCTTTTCCGAAGGAATCGTTTCGTCTTCTTCCTCGTAGGTGGAGTAAAAGTAGGGGGTGTAGGCGCGGAATTCGGCAGCGCAGGTGTCGACGAGTTTGAAGACCGCTTCGATTCCTGCTTTCTTGCGAAGGTCCCGCACCTCCTTTTCCGTCAGGTCCCAGTAGAAGGCGAGCTGACGGTCCGAAAAGCCGAACTGCTTGGCCTTCCTCAAAAGTTCTCGCCCTCTCTCTTTCCCCTGTTTTAAAAGCTCTCCTTCGAGCACAACGATTTGGCGGATCTGCTCCAAGAACCACGGGTCGATCTTCGTGGCCTGGTTCATCTCCTGCAGGCTGAGTCCTGCGAGATACCCGTACTTGAGGTAAAAGAGCCGGTCCTGTCTCGGAGTGGCGATAGAGCGAAGAATCTTTTCTTTGAGTTCCGGCTGATTCGGAGCCGACTTCATCCAAGCGAGGAGCTTTTCCTTCGTTTCGAGCGTTTCGTTGAACACCTTGTCCTGACCGTCTCCTCCCAATCCGAAACGTTTGATCTCCAGGGAGCGAATTCCCTTCTGGAGCGCCTCCTTGAAGGTGCGGCCGATTGACATCACCTCCCCCACCGATTTCATCTGAGTGGTCAGCGCGTCGTCCACCCCCTCGAATTTTTCGAAGGCGAAGCGCGGGATTTTCACCACACAGTAATCGATCGAAGGCTCGAATGAGGCCGGGGTGTATTTCGTAATGTCGTTCGGGATTTCATCCAGGGTGTATCCGATTGCGAGCTTTGCAGCGAATTTTGCGATCGGAAAGCCGGTCGCCTTCGAGGCGAGGGCGGAGGAACGGGAAACGCGCGGGTTCATTTCAATCACGACCATTCGGCCCGTCTCGGGGTGGACGGCGAATTGGATATTGGAGCCTCCGGTTTCGACGCCGATTTCCGAGATCACACGACGCGCTGCGTCCCTCATTCGCTGGTATTCCTTGTCCGTGAGGGTTTGGGCCGGCGCCACGGTGATCGAATCGCCCGTGTGAACGCCCATCGGGTCGAGATTTTCAATCGAGCAGATGACGACGAAGTTGTCTTTGATGTCCCGCATCACTTCCAATTCAAATTCTTTCCAGCCGAGGATCGATTCTTCGATCAGGACCTCGTGAATCGCACTGTATTCAAGGCCGAGCCGCGACCGGTATTCCAACTCCTCCCGGTTGTAGCAGATCCCGCTTCCCGAACCGCCGAGCGTGAAACTCGGACGAACCACCACCGGGTAACCGATCTTCTCTCCGATCGCCAACGCTTCCTCAATCGAGTGGGCGAAACTTGAGCGCGGGAGATCGAGACCGATTTTCTCCATCGCCTTCTTGAAAAGCTGCCGGTCTTCCGCTTTCTTGATCGCCTCGTAGCGCGCGCCGATCAGCTGCACGTTGTGGCGGTCGAAGACCCCTTTTTCGTAAGCCTCCACCGCAACGTTAAGTCCCGTCTGTCCTCCCATCGTCGGAAGGCAGGCATCGGGCTTTTCTTTTTCAATGATCTTTTCCAGAAATTCAACGGTGATCGGCTCAATATAAGTCCGGTCCGCCGTTTCGGGATCGGTCATGATCGTGGCGGGATTGGAGTTGATGAGGATCACTTTGTAACCTTCTTCTCTCAAGGCCTTGCAGGCCTGGGTCCCGGAATAGTCGAATTCACAGGCTTGGCCAATAATGATTGGGCCGGAGCCGATAATAAGGATTTTATTGATGTCTGTACGTTTAGGCATAGAAGGAATTCTCGCTTCCGTCATTGCGAGGAGCGCAGCGACGAAGCAATCTTGGATATAAGATTGCTTCGGCCTTGCTTGGGACGCTGCCTCGCAATGACGTTTTCCAATTTATCTTAAGCATGATGGCTCACCATTGCATAAAAGCGGTCGAAGAGGTAGTCGCTGTCGTGGGGACCGGGCGAATTTTCCGGGTGGTACTGGACCGAGAAGACCGGGTGTTTCCTATGTCGAAGCCCCTCCAGGGTCTTGTCATTCAAATTGAGATGAGTCAGTTCGATCTCGCCTTTGGGAAGCGAATCGATATCGACCGCAAAACCGTGATTTTGGCTTGTGACCTCAATTTTCTTCGTGAAAAGATCCATTACCGGGTGGTTCCCCCCTCGGTGGCCAAATTTGAGTTTGTAGGTCTTCCCCCCGAGGGCGTGCCCCAGGATTTGGTGGCCGAGACAAATCCCGAAAATCGGGACCTTCCCCACAAGGTTCCGCGTCGTCTCGATCAGGTAGGTGACTGCCGCCGGGTCTCCGGGGCCGTTGGAGATAAAGACCCCGTCCGGTTTATAGGCGAGGACTTCTTCTGCGGTCGTGGTCGCAGGGACCACCTTCACGCGGAAGCCGTGCTGATTGAGTTTGCGGAGAATCATCCTCTTGATCCCCCCGTCCATACAGACCACCGAATACTGTCTTGGCTTGGGGGCGACCTTCCCGGGCCACTCGTAACCGGTAAGGAGGGTCTCGTCAAAATCATAAGGCTTCTTGCAGGTCACCTCTTTCACGAGGTCAATTCCAACAAGCCCCGGCGAATCTTGCACCTTTTTCACGAGCTTCTTCGGATCGAACTCGACGGCGGAGATCGCTCCTTTTTTGGCGCCGTGGTCGCGGAGATGTTTTGTGAGCTTGCGGGTATCGATCCCCTGGATCCCGACAATCTTGTGTTTTTTCAAGTAGTCATCGAGTGACATTTGAGCCCGGAAGTTACTCACCACCGGGCTCAGCTCCTTCACCACAAAGCCTTCGACCCACGGGTGGCCCGACTCTTCATCTTCGAAATTCACCCCGTAATTTCCGATGTGGGGGTAGGTCATCATGACAATCTGCCCTTTATAGGAGGGGTCGGTCAGAATTTCCTGGTAACCGACGAGCGAGGTGTTGAACACCACCTCCCCGAAGGTCTCCCCTTCGTGACCGAAACTTTCTCCTTCCAGGACCAAACCGTCTTCTAAAGCGAGGAGCGCCTTTTTCATCCCTTGAGCTCCTTCCGATAGCTCCAAAGTTTTCCCATACAAATCGTGGCGGCCACGCGGCCTTTGAGCTTTCTTCCGATAAAACAGGAGTTTCTTGACTTAGAAACGAAATCGTCGGGACTCACGACCCATTCCTCGTCCAGATCGACCAAGGTCACGTTCGCTTCGGCCCCTTTTAGAATTTCACCGAAACCTTCCTGGAGTTTCAGAATCTGGGCCGGCCGGAGGCTCATTCTTTCAACCACTTCATTCAGGGTCATTTTTTTCTTGTGAACGAGTTCCGTCAGACAAACACTGAGGGCGGTCTCAAGTCCGATCACACCGAAAGGCGCCTCGTCAAATTCAAGCATCTTCTCCTCCGCGGTGTGAGGCGCGTGATCGGTCGCCACGCAATCAATCGTTCCCTCTTTCAAGCCTTGGACGAGCGCCTCGCGGTCTTTTTCCGTCCGGAGCGGCGGACTCATCTTTCGGTGGGTGTCGTAACCTTCCACGTCCTGATCGGTCAGCGCCAAATGGTGCGGCGTGACTTCTGCGGTGACTTTGAGTCCTCTCTCCTTGGCTTCGCGGATCAGTTGCACGGATCCCTCGGTTGAAACGTGCGCCAGATGAAGCCGTGCGCCCGTAAGCCGCGCCAACTGAATATCCCTCGCCACCGCAACCTCTTCGCTCTCGTTCGGAATCCCTTTGAGCCCCAGCCGGGTCGACATGAGCCCCTCGTTCATGACCCCCTTGGCGGAAAGGCGGCTGTCTTCACAGTGGCTGACCACGAGAAGATCGAGCATCGAAGCGTATTCCATCGCGCGACGCATTAAGAGAGAATCGGGAACCCAGCTCCCGTCGTCTGTGACTGCCCAGATCCCGGCGCGTTTGAGGTCAGCCATTTCGGAAAGTTCCTTTCCTTCCCTTCCTTTACTGAGGGCCCCGGCCGGGAAAAGATGAAAGGGAACTTCGCGCGCTTTCCGAATGATATTGTCAATGACGCTTTGGTGGTCACAAGCCGGATCGGTGTTGGGCATTGAGACGCAGCCGATAAACCCTCCCCGAAGTGCTGCGCGCCCCCCGCTTTCGATCGTCTCTTTCTGTTCGAAGCCGGGCTCGCGGAAGTGCGTGTGAAGGTCAATCAGTCCCGGAAGGAGGTGAAACCCTTTCGCTTCGAGAACCTTTTCCCCCGACGCCTCCAAATCTTTTCCGATTTCGGCCACGTGACCGTTCTTGATTCGAAGATCAAGAGTCTGGTCGATCTTGTTTTTTGGGTCGACGATATGAGCTTTTCGAATGAGAAGGTTCATTCTTCCTCTCCCCGTGCCCCTCCTCCGCTCAGGAGGTAGAGAACGGCCATCCGGACGGCAAGGCCGTGCGTCACTTGATCCAGAATCACGGAATAAGGCCCGTCGACCACGTCGCTTGTGATTTCAACTCCCCGATTTACCGGCCCTGGGTGCATGATCAAGACGTCGGGTTTGGCTTGTTTCAAAATCTCCCGGTCAATTTGATACGAGTTCGCATATTCGCGAATGCTGGGAAAAAAGGATTCGCTCTGCCGCTCCAGCTGGATTCGAAGGAGATTGACCACATCGGCGTCCTTGACCGCTTCGAAAAGGTCAGTGGTTGCGCTGACGCCCAACTTTTCGATTTGGGGAGGGAGCAGGGTCTTCGGCCCGCAGACCGTGACTTTGGCCCCCATTTTCGTGAGTCCCCAAATGTTGGAGCGGGCCACCCGCGAGTGGAGAATATCTCCAATGAAACTGATTTTGAGTCCCGCGAGCTTTCCCTTTTTTTCACGCACCGTAAACATATCGAGAAGCGCCTGCGTCGGGTGTTCATTGATTCCGTCGCCGGCGTTAATCACACTCGCTTTAAGGAGCGGCGCCAGGCGGTGCGGGGCTCCGGAGGAAGAGTGCCTCATCACGACAATATCCACTTTGAGCGATTCAATATTGCGCACGGTGTCAATGAGGCTCTCCCCTTTGACCACACTCGAACTCGAACCGACCAGATTAATCGTGTCTGCACTCAAACGTTTTTCCGCAAGTTCAAAGGAGATTCGCGTTCGTGTGCTCGGTTCAAAGAAGAGATTGGCGACCGTTTTTCCCCGGAGGGCGGGCACTTTTTTCACCGGTCGAAGCGAAATCTCCTTGAACGACTTTGCGGTTTCGAGGAGAAGTTCGATTTCCTCCCGTGTAAGGTCTCGGAGCCCCAAGAGATCCTTTCGGGTCCACTTTTTCGTCACGGCTTCTCTCCTTCGGAGACAATGACCAGTTCATCTTCCGCTTTTCCATCTTCCTTGAGCCGCACTTCGACTCTTTCCGACGGAGACGTCGGAATATTTTTCCCGACGTAATCGGGCTTGATCGGAAGTTCCCGGTGTCCGCGGTCGACTAAGACGGCGAGCTGAATCGAGCGCGGGCGGCCGAAATCGATCAAGGCGTCCAACGCAGCGCGAATGGTGCGGCCGGTGTAAAGGACATCGTCGATCAAAACCACTTTTTTTTCGGTAATGTCGAAGGGGATTTCCGTCTCGCGGACCTTGGCTTGAGGACCGAGTTCGCTTAAATCGTCCCGGTAAAGGGTGATATCGAGGACGCCGAGCGGCACTTCCGCTTTTTCAATGGCGCGGATCTCTTCCTGCAGCCGGCGCGCCAGATGGGCCCCTCCGGTCCGGATTCCGATCAGGGCAAGCTCTTGAGTCCCTTTATTTCTCTCGAGAATCTCGTGGGCGATTCGGACCAGGACCCGGCGAATCCCGTCGCTATCAAGGACTTCCTTTTCAGGCTTCATCGGGTGGTAACTTTGGGCAAAAAAATACCTACCCGGCTGTGGGTAGGCGTTTCCTTGCTATATTGAGGGTGTTTCATTTATCACCTTTGCCGGTCTCTCGGGACCGACTTAAAAGGGTCTTTTTCCTTATAAGTGCCGCCAAAGGCTACTCTAAGCCCATTCCCTTGTCAATCAAAAAGAAGCCTCCCGATTTGACAAATTTGTAGTCCTGTGGCACATTTTAAGTAATTTTACATTCTTAGTTAGTAGGGGATAAGCGGTTCGTTGTCCTATCCCTTTGAAATCAATGAAGAAGCGAAATGGTCTTATGAATTGGCACGATTCTTTAATGCTTAAAGAAGTGGTTTGCGAACGAATTATGACTCACATGATCAAGAAAATAGCGGTGTTAGGGGTACTCGCCCTCATCCTTGTGGCGGCGGGTGAAGGACTCGGTTACGCGGCTTCGGGAAGAATCGTCGATATAAAGGTCCGGGCGGACCAGTTTCTGAAGCAGCGCCAAGTCGCCGAGGCCATTCCCCTCTACAAAAGGGTCCTTCGGGAAGATCGTCAATTCGCGAACGCCTATTACAATTTGGCCGTGGCTTACTACGTTTCGGGCGACCTCAAACAGGCAGCTGAAAATCTCGAATCCTTTGTGACGCTTCGTCCAGAAGACGCCGAGGGGCACTATAATTTGGCCTCTCTCAAGCTCAGGATGGGTCAGTTTGGGGAGGCTGAGAAATCATTTAGGAAAGCAGATCAATGCCCCTCTTGCCCTTCTTCCCTCTCTCGGAGAATAAAAAAGGCCCTTCATTACATGAAGGACCTTCACGAGGAAAGCCCTGAAGCTAAGAAGCTGATTGCCTACCTTTTAAGCGGTTCTACGCAGGGCCTGTTCGCTTCCTAACTTCTGAGCTCTCTTAGCCTTTCGCTTATCTTTCCCTCTGAAATAAAACGGTTTCCTTTGTGCCTAGGGACCGTCCGGGCTTCTCTTCCCGAAGCCTTTCGACGCCAAGCGTCGGCTCAGGAATCCAGCGAAGGTACCTCTCGATCAGCTTCCCCGGGCTCATTTCGTGCCCCGGGACCACAAAGATCGGACCCCACTGGCCCTCACCTTTCGCAGGAGTACCCATGGCCGCGACCGCTTTGGTTCCCCCCTCATAGGCCCAAAGGTTTCCGCCCATTCCGAGAAGGAGAATGCTTGCGAGTGCAAATATCGCAATGTTTCTCATTCTTTCCTCCTTTGCTTTTCCCTCTAATTTAAAAACTACCTGCCCTTCCTGAAATAGTCAAATTAGGGAGATCGGAAAGAAGAAAAGGTAGGAGAAAAAGAAGGGCCCTTCTTTCGGAATAAGCTGAGTTCTGTTCCGCCACACTTCTTGGCGGATGGGATCATCTCTCTAGGGGCTTACTCGCGCAAGCCCGCTTGCGGCCTTACCCGGGGATTTGGGCGGGCCGCCCTCCCCTGTTTGGCCTTTCTCCGCGTAGAGATTGCCGCGTTTCACCCGCCCTAAAGCTTTAGGCTCTAAGGCGACTCGTCTCTGTGGCTCTAATCCGCCCCAGAAAGGTTTTGCCTTTCCGGAGGATGGGTGCTACCCACTACGCTGCCCGATGGAGCTCAGACTTTCCTCTCCGCCACGAAACATGGCGGAGCGATCCCGTTCCGAAAAAAGGGCCCACTGTATTATACCGTAATGATCCGCTTCATGAGAAAAGCCCCGCAGCCCGCCATAAAGACGTTGGGAAGCCAAAGGGCGACCGCCGGGGGAAGAAATCCCTCAACGCTCATCGCACGGCTCCAGACAAAAAAGACGTAGTAAAGGGCCACGATTCCCATGGAGAGCGTGAAACTCACGACCGCCTCACCCCGTCTCGTGATCACGGCGAGGGGAAGGCCCACCAAGGCAAAAACGAAGGGCGCAAAGGAAAAGGAGATCTTTTTGTGAAATTCCGCCTGAAATTCTCTTCGGAGCTCCTTGTTTGATTTGACTTCCGGGTCCTTAGTCAAATTATACAGGAGTTCGTCCAAGGTCATATCCTTCACCTTCTTTTGCTTCTCCATCTTGCTCGGATCCTCCTTCCCAAGGTGAATGGCCGGGAGCTCAAAGGTCTTGAAATTGAGCTTATAGAAAACGCTCGGATCGTCCGGATTGGGTTCGTCACTGGTCCCGTTGTAGAGCTTGAGCGTGAGTGTCTTATCATCCTGCGAAGAGATGATCTCGCCCCATTCGGCAATGATGGTCCGCGTCGCCTTCCCCTTTTCCTGCGGCTGATAGATCGTGATTTCGTGGAGGCGATTCCCTTCGATCCGCTGGGCGAGAATGATGTAGTCCTGAAAGTCCTTGATGAATTTTCCGGCCTCGAGATAAGCCATCGGCCGCTTCAGCAAGAGTTCCTTGACCGCCTGACGATAGGCAAACTGAGCGCGGGATTGGACTTGATCGTTGAGAAATAGTGAGCCGAGACTTAAGAGAAAGCTCGCGAGAAGCACGGGAAGCATGATTGAAAAGAGATTCACCCCGCTCGCCTTCATGGCGGTGATCTCGTTATTCTGGGCAAAGCCGCCGAAGACCAAAAGAATCGCCGTTAGCGCGCTCGTAGGGAGCGTGAAACTCAAGAGTTTCGGAACGAGGAGGACCAAGATCTTTAGAATGTCGAAGAGGTTCACACCCTTGTTGATCAAAAGGTCCGCAAGCTTCACCAGGTTCCCGACCAGGAAGACAAAGGTGAAGAAAAGAAGCGACAACAAAAAGGGAGTCAAAAGTTCCCGGAGGGCGTAACTTCGAAGGATTTTCATAAAAAAATAAGAGGGGAATTTAAGCCGCGGGCGCGGCCTGGACTTGCGGTTGGGGGGCCTCGGTCTGGGCTTGCAGTTCAGCCGGCTCGGCCGGAACTTGGGGTTGGGGCGCTGCCCCGGTCTGGGCTTGCGGCGGGTTCGGAATCGGCTCAGTCTCAGTTTGCGGCTCGGGCGCTATTTCACTCTCTCCTTCTGCGCTTTCTGTCTCTCCCGACATTTCCTGAAGCCTCGCCTTCGCAAAATCGGCCCAAATGAGCTTGGAGTCTTCGCGGACAATCTCTTCGTAGAGTGCCCGAGCCTGGTCGCCCTGCCCCAGGTTCTCGTGGCTTTTCGCCATATAATAACGGGAGATCACGGCCATATTCCCTTTCGGATTGGCCCGAATGTATTCCTGATACTTCTCAATCGCCTGCGCGTATTTCTTCTTCTCATAAAGCCGTTCCGCCTCGGAATAGTCTCCGAAATTGAAGGCCGGCGTGCTTCGGCAACCGAAGAAGACCAAAAGGGATAGGATTAAAAGGTTTCTATAACGCGCTTTCATGGAAGTGGTAGGGAGCCATTCTATCTGAACTTCGGAATCTTGCAAAGAAAAGAATACGGGAGGACCCTTTCGGATCCTCCCGTATCAAATGTGCTGGGTAAATTCTCTTGAAGCTTACGCGAAGTTGTAAATCAGCTGAGCGCTGATGGTCTGCTGAGAGCTCTCGCCGTTAAAGATCGGCGCTTCAGCCCAGTCATACCGGTACTCGGCCCGAGTAATAAGATTGTCGTAAAGCTTGTACTCGACCGTGTAAGTCCATTCCCAATAGCGACGCTCCACAGCTTGAAACGACGCCCCGAATGGTTCGCATACCAGGGTTTCGTCCTCTCCCAGACTTTCGTCTTCGAAACAGGGACCTGTAGGAGATTCGTCGATTGTCGGCGATACGCCACCACCCGTCCGGAAGTGGTCATCGTCCACGAAGATCTCCCACCGAGTGGCAAACGCGAGTTTGTCCGTGGCCTGATAGCGGGCGTAAAGCGCGTAGCCGTGCCACTGGGCATTTTCAAAGCTCTCGATGCTGTTGCCGCCGATTCCGCTAAATCTCCGCTCACTCCCGAAGTCAAAATTTGCCATCAGGGAGAGTTTATCGGTCACCTTCCACAATGCCACGAAATCAATCAGGTAGCGCTTGTGAGCGTCGGTATTGGCATTCTCAGGCCCCATATAAGTGGTGCCCGTGAAAAGGAACTTGTCATTCGGTTTCCAGGCGATTTGGCCTTCGAAGGTGGCGTAGTTGTTATTATCCTCCACCTGGTCCCAACCGTTGTTGAGACCGACCGTGGTGGTCACCTTGCCGCCCCAAAGATCGTAAGCCGCACGGACGCCCGTATGGGTAAAGGGAATTGCCCACCCGAACATAAGGGAACGGGTAACGTTCCAGTTGTCCTTGGACTCGATCACTTCCGCCCCGGCGAGCGTCACATATTTACCGCCGCGGAGATAGAGGCTGTTGCCAAAAACTTCGTTCCCATCAAAACCGTGGATCGGTAGGCGTGCCTCGACGTACGCCTGCTCGATGTCAAACTCGTCGATCGTGCTCCCGACCGGCGTAATCACTTCCGCATCCTCTCCATAAAGGAAATCGGTGCGGAATCCCACGCCCCCTTCGGCGGCAGCCGGTTTCTCGAGCGTCATCTTTACGGCGTGAAGCGTAAAGCTTCCCTCATCTTGATCAAAAACTCGAATGGATTGCTCGCGCGTGCCGGTAGGTGCGGACGGAACGTTGTTGGGATTATTAGCATTCCAGTGCCAGCCGGTGTCGACGTAGCCGCTCAGGCGGATTCCGGAAAGCGCTCCTTCAATGGCGGTCGAGGGAGCTCCTTCGCCCGCCGGCTTGACGTATGCCGGAGCTTGCTCTCCCTTCTCTTCGAGCTCGGAAATCCGTTTGGTGAGCTTATCAACCTGTTCTTTGAGTGAAGAGATTTCGTTTTCATCTGCGAAGGACGGAGCTGAAACTCCGAGAAGGACAAGAGCCACTCCCAACAGTCCGATTACGATCCGTTTCATTATCTACCTCCCTTTGGTGTTTGAGGTCTGCTAAATAAAAAGGCTTGGCCGGCTAAAAAACCGGCGACATGATACGTCTTGATCAAAGTTATGTCAACAACTATGCCAAGATTAAATTACACACGAAACGGCTATAGAAAATGCTGAGTTGTACAAAAAAGTAGACAGCTTTCTAAAATTGTCCGACAAAATTGTGGGCCCGCCTGGATTCGAACCAGGGACCAACGGATTATGAGTCCGCTGCTCTACCGCTGAGCTACAGGCCCGTAGCAAAAGCGGCAAGGGGGCGGAGTTTGCGCCCTTTTCTATATCGGCCTGGTGGGGTTATTCGTTTAATTTGAGGTCCAGGAAATTTTTAAGCTTCCTGGCCCGGGTGGGGTGGCGGAGCTTTCGAAGCGCTTTGGCTTCAATCTGACGGACCCGTTCGCGGGTGACGCTGAAAATTTGCCCAACCTCTTCGAGGGTTCGAGGGTATCCGTCTCCGATTCCAAATCGAAGCCTCAACACTTTCTCCTCCCGCTCGGTCAGGGACGAGAGAACACCGTCCATCTGCTCCTTGAGCATGCTGTAGGCTGTGGCGTTGGCCGGCGAGACGGCAGACTTGTCCTCAATGAAATCGCCAAAGGTCGTGTCGCCCTCATCCCCGATCGGCGTCTGAAGGCTGATCGGCTCTTGAGCGATTTTGAGAATCCCCTTCACCTTTTCAATCGGCATTCTCATGACCTTTGCCACCTCTTCGGCGGTCGGTTCGCGCCCCGTTTCCTGGACGAGGTGCCGCGAGGCCCGGAAGAATTTATTGATCGTCTCGATCATATGGACGGGGATTCGGATCGTCCGGGCTTGATCCGCGATCGATCGGGTAATCGCCTGACGGATCCACCAGGTGGCGTACGTGGAAAACTTGTAGCCTCGTTTGTACTCAAACTTGTCCACGGCCTTCATGAGACCAATATTCCCCTCTTGGATGAGATCCAAAAAGGAGAGTCCCCGGTTGGTGTATTTCTTGGCGATGCTCACCACAAGCCTGAGATTCGCAGCGACCAGATCTTTCTTAACTTTGGTCAGCTCACGTTCGCGCTTCTGGACAACCTTTAAATAATCCTGAATCTTCTTTTCCGGCTCCCCAAACTCCTTAAGGATCTCCTGGTTCCTTTTCAGGAAAGCCCCGATAGCGCCGTGGACCCGCTTGCGGCGGAGCCTTTCGATTTGTTCGCGATTCTTCCGCAATTCCTCCAGCTGGGCGCGGAGGCTCGTCACAAGCTGCTGGACGATCCCCACATTGAGGTTAAACTTCATCAGGAGCTCGGCGTGGTTGGAATCCTTCCGGGCCGCCCGAAGTCTCCGAATGAGGACCTTGAGTTTCCGCTTCGTTAACTCAAGCTTGACTTCGTGGTCTTCATCGATAATGGACTCGAGATTGACCTCACCGCTCTGAATTTGATTGACGAGTTTCAGGACTTCGAAGCGTGCCGCCTTCATTTGGTAGACCGCTTCCTTGAGGTGCTCCTCCGCCTCTTCGATTCTTTTCGCGAGATCAATTTCCTGCTGCCGGGTCAGGAGAGCGATCTGCCCCATTTGGCGGAGATACATCCGGACGGGGTCGTCCATCCGGACGCGTTCGTAATCCTCTACCGCTTCAGCCTCACGTTCCTCCTCAAGCTCACGATCGCGCTTGAGCCCGAGAGTTTTTGTTCCCGTCTCGGCTTCTTCCTTGATAGGAGCCTTCCCGATCGCACCGCTTGTAATCTCAATATTTTTTTCGTTTAACATACCGATCAACTCATCAATTTTTTCCGAAGAAGTGACACTGGCCGGGAGTGACTGGTTAATCTGCTCATAAGTCACAAACCCCTTTTTCTTCCCCAGAGAGACCAACTTCTCCACGGCCTGTTCAAAGGTCTTTTTAGACACTTTTTCCGAGACCGGTTCCCTCTTGCTTTTATGATTAGTAGACTGAGCCGTTCTCCCCATAAAAGAGCTTAAAATATAACTTAGGATCTTAGAATATGCAACCCTAGGGCCTTTTTTTATCTAACTAGTTATGATACAATAGGTTACGATACGACAGAAAAACATCTACGCTTCTTTTTGGGTTAAAAGAGTCCTGTATTCGTGTAAGAGTTCAGTCACCTTCTCCTTCTCGCCTCCCCCCTCAGCTTCGGTGATCGCCCTCCGGAGTTTTTCAAGCCTTTCGTTGGTCCTCCTCTGCCGGATCTTCCGGTAACAGTCGAGGAATGCCTTTTCCCGCTCCATCACCGAAAGCTCCTTGAGCGAATGGGCTACGATCGACTTCTTCATCGACTCATCTCCCAAACGGTTTAATACCCGGTGATAAGCAACGGACGTGCCCGCCTCGTGAGACTCCTTCAGAATCTGAAAGGCTTCTCGGGATCCGGTCCCCTTGAAATCGGCGGCCGAAAGCCCTTTTGCCCATTTCTGCCAGAACGACGGTTCCTCCAAGAGAAGAGAGATGAGAATGGTTTCCTCCGGGTATTCGGGAGACGGAGCAATTGCCGCAGCCGGGAGACTCGAAGCGGCCCTTTGAACCTGTCCTTTCTTCTGAAGTTTCGCAAGTTCGTTTCGAAGTGAGTCCTCCCCTACCCCCAACAGTCTTGAAAGCCGCTTAAGATACCGATCGAGGAGGATTGGACTTCTGACTTTGGAAAGGGTTTCGAGGAGATCGCTTGAAATTTTGAGGAGGCCGGTGGAATCTTGCGGATTGAAGCGGCGTGTCAGTGACTGCCACTTGAAGTCAAAGAAATCGTCCGCTTCCTGAAGGAGCTTTTGAAATGCCTCCGGCCCTTTCTCTTTGATGAGGGTGTCGGGGTCTTTCCCGCTAGGGAGAGCAACCACCTTCACGCTCATCTCCCCCTCGAGGAACGCCTCAAGACCTCTCAGGGAAGCGGCCTCACCGGCCTGATCGCCGTCGAAGACCACGACCGCCTCCGGCGCGAATCTTTTCAGCACCCGAACGTGATCCTCGCTCAATGCGGTTCCCAAGGTCGCCACGACATTGCGAAAGCCGCTCGTGTAAACCCTGAGGAAGTCAAAGTACCCCTCGACAATCAGGACCCGTCCTTCCTGCGTGATAAGGCGTTTGGTTAAATGAAGTCCGTAAAGTTCCCGCCGTTTCCTAAAAATCGGGGATTCGGGCGAATTTAAGTACTTGGGAGTCTCATCAGCGAGGCCCCTTCCCCCAAAGGCGATCACTTTCCCTTGGAGGTTACTGATCGGAAAAAGAAGCCGACCGCGGAAGAGATCGTACGGGTTCCCTTCTCGGGAGCGCAGAATGAGGCCGGAGCGGTAGAGCACCGTATCTTTGACCCCCTTGCGAGACAAAAACTCAAAAAGTCCTCGCCAATCCGGTGACGCCCAGCCGAGAGGAAATTCAGACAGGATCTCCTCACTGAAGCCGCGCTCGCGGAGATACTCCTGGGCCCGGCCCCCTTTCTCCGGGTGCTTTAAATTGGCCGCGTAGTAATGCTGCGCGAGCCCGTAAGCCTCGTAAAGGGCCTCCGATTCCGAAATCTCCTCAGGGGTCCCCCGGCGCGCCGGTTCGGGCAGGGAAACGTTCACTCGCGCGGCCAAGTTTCGAAGCGCTTCGGGAAAAGTGAGGTTTTCGAATTTCATGAGAAAGCTAAAGACGTTTCCTCCGGCACTGCAGCCGAAACAGTGAAATATCTGTTTTTCCGGATGAACCGTAAAGGAAGGGGTTTTTTCCTGATGAAACGGACAAAGCGCCTTAAACGTCCGGCCGCTCCGTTTCAGCGGCACGTAATTTGAAATGACCTCGACGATATCATTGAGCGACTGAATCTCATCAATGATCCGTTCTTCGTAACGCATTCCCACCTCAAACGCTCCCCGGCCGCGGAACCCCGACGGTTTGAAGGAAGCCCCGGGTCCATTCGTGAATTTGCCGGGGGATTTCGGTGAGCGTCTGGCCGCTCCAGGAATGGACTTGGTAGGAACGGTGGATCCAGTCTAACGGGAAAAGCATCAGAAAGAAGGAAAGGAGACTGAAGAAAAGTATGTAACGGGCCCCCCCGATCGCCACCCCCCCGATCGCCTCAAACGGAGCGCTCACCTCCAGATGGATAAGCTTTCCCAAGATTTCAAAGACCATTCTGAGACAGAGCCAGCAGACAAACCAAACGAGTCCGAACGTCAACGCTTTGGCGTAGGTCTCCATAAGCGGGGTCTCCCGCGTGAGCCAGTCGGAAAGGAGACCGTAATATTCAAATGTCGCCAGAAGGGCGATGAGGCTTTCGAGGAGCCGGGGAAGCTCCTTGCTCATTCCGTTCCTGAGCCCGAGAAAAAAGCCGACGATGACAAAGGCAATGAGAAGCCAGTCAACCCACCCCAGGTGGGAAAAGAAATACTTCCAAAACCAGCTTTCGGTGACATTCCCGAGAAAATTAGTCGCGTCCATCGCGCTCCCACAGTCCCCGGAGTCCATCCTGCCACACGTCGGCCGTCCGGACCGGAACCGTTCGGCCGATTACTGTTTCGTTCGCCTGGAAATAGACCTTCAGATAATGGGGCGTGTGCCCCTGATAGAGTTCGCCGGTGGAGGATTTTTTCTCCACTAACACCGGAAGAGTTCGGCCGAGGAACTTCCGTTTCTCTTCCCGGGCGACTCGATTCGAGGAATCGATCAGGCGATTCATCCGCTCCCGAAGAACCGGCTTCGGAAGCTCTCCCCAGGCGGCCGCGCGGGTTCCAGGCCGCCGGCTATAAGGAAAGGCGTGGATCCGAATCGGGCGTGTCTCCTCGATCAGGGAGAGGGTGCTTTCAAAGTCGCTTTCGTCCTCTCCGGGAAATCCGGCCATCACATCCATCGAAAGACAAAAGTCGGGAATCTCCTCGCGTAAGCGTTGGATGAGTTCCCGATAGAACGCCCTCCCGTAGCGGCGGTTCATCTGCTTCAGAATCTCGTCGCTCCCCGATTGAAGCGGGATATGAAGTTGGGGGCAAACTTTCGAAAGTGCTTTCATGACCTGAATCAGTTCACCCTTCACATCGGTCGGCTCGATTGAACTCAATCGAATTCGTTCGACGGCAGGAATTTCGTTAAGGGCCTCCAGAACGTTCACCAAATTTTTACAAGATTCCAAATCAGCGCCGTAGGCTCCAAGTTGGATCCCCGTGAGGACCATTTCCCGATATCCGGAATCGGAGAGCCGTTTCGCCTCCTCCACGATCTCGGCCAGTGCCCGGCTTCTCGACCGGCCACGGACCAGAACCACTTTGCAGAAGGAGCAGGCGTGATTGCATCCATCTTGGATCTTGATAAATGCCCGGGCGTGTCCCTGGAAGGACGAAATCTGCAGGGGACTGAATTCGCGCTTGGAACGCTCCGGGAGGAATCCTCCCTTTTGAATCTCCGGAGCCCCGCATCCTTGAAAGAGACGCTCCGCGAGATCCGGCTTCTCCTGATTCGAGAGGATGAGGTCGACCTCAGCGAGCGCTTCGACCTCCTGGCGATTTCTTTCCACCCAGCAGCCGGTCACCACAATCTTTGCCTGAGGATTTTCACGCCTGAGGCGGCGAACCCAATAGCGGTTCTCCTGATCGGCTTCTCCTGTAACGGTGCAGGTGTTGATCACTACCACATCAAAAGGACCAACGCCCGCCTCCGAGAGGCCCCGCTCCTCCAGCGATTCCCGCATCGCCTGCGTTTCGTATTGATTGACTTTACATCCCAAAGTGACAAAGCGGACTTTTTTCATTTTAGAAAACCAGCAAACGAAGGGCGCTCAAAACCCCTAAAAAAGCCGTTTCAAGCCGCAAGACGGAGTCGCCCAGAAAAACTTTTTTCGCGCCGCGAGATTCGGCCAGCCGAACCTCCTCTTCAGTGAAACCCCCTTCGGGTCCAAAGAAAAGGAACACGGGAGCTCCGGTCGTTTGTGTTTTGGGCGATTTCAGCATCTCGACAAATTCCGTAAAAGGGAGCCCTTCAGGGTCCGGGTGAAAAAGAAAGGGACGGTCCGACGCTTCGAGTTTCTCTTTCACAACTTTTTCAAACGCCACCGGTCCTTCAACCCTCGTCAGGACGGAACTTCCGGATTGCTTTGCCGCCTCCACCACAATCCGCTCCCACCGAGCCTTGGCCCGGGCCCGGCCTTCGGTGTTCATTTTAACCACGTTTCTTTTTGTCTCAAGGACCCAAAGCTCCTGGACCGAAAGCTCCTCAGCCTTTTCCACCAAATCATCCATCTTCCGCTTCTGCGGAAGCGCCTGGGCTACTTTGAGGAAGAGAGACTTCTGTTTCATCGGAAAAACTTTTTTCAGCCGAAGCTTCGCCCCTTCGAGCTCGGAAACCGTTTCGATCACCGCCTCGGCGCTCCAACCGTCGCGGTTAAAGAGCTGGCAGGAATCGCCCTTCTGGAGTCTTAAAACCTTGTAGAGGTGAAAGGTTTCCCGGGGGGGAAGCAGAAGCAAACCCCCTTCGGCCGGAAACGCTTTTTCGACGTAGAATCGTCTAGACCTGCGGGGCAAATGGAAAATTTACTCTTTCTTTGACCCTTCTTTTGCGGGAGGCGCTTTCTCCGGCTTCTTTTTTTCTTCGGCGGGTGCTTCGGCGGCAGGAGCCGTTTTTTTCTCCGCTTTGCCGGAGCGAACCACGTTGGCAGCTTGGGGGCCTTTGTCTCCTTGGACGATGTCGAAGGTTACGGCCTCTCCTTCTTCAAGGGTCTTGTACACTTCTCCCTGGATTGCAGAATAATGAACGAAAACGTCTTGGCCGCCTCCTTCTTTCTCAATAAATCCGAAGCCTTTGACATTGGAAAACCACTTCACTTTGCCTTTCTCCGCCATGCCAACTCCTCCCCTTCTCTACGCCTGCCCGATCCGGATCACTTAACCTTACTCTTCAAAATCAGACCCGGCTTGAAGACCACCACTTTCTTCTCCGGAACTTGTACTTCCTGACCCGTCCGGGGGTTGCGCCCCACTCGGCCCCGGCGAGACTTGACCTTAAAGACGCCGAAGTTACGAAGCTCGACGGTATCTCCGCGTTCTAGGCTCTCCACGATCGCATCCAATGCCTTCTGGACTACCTTTTTGACATCGATTTGGGCCACGTTGGTCTCGTTTGAAACTTTCATCACGATGTCTTTTTTCGTCACGGTCTCACCTCCCCTCACTCCCACTGAAGCGGCCATTCTTTGAAGCTTACTCCCGGCCGACTCTAATCACAACCAGTTGTAAAGATTGAGTTTGCGAAAAGATTAACAGGGAAAGAGAATCGTGTCAAGGGCTTCGGTGGGCGCAATGATAGGGGTGTCTCCTCAGGATCGTCCAGGCCCGGTACATCTGCTCGGCGGCAACCACTGCTGCAAGTTCATGAGGAAGAGTGAGGGGGCCAAAACTCCACTTCAGATCGGGTTGCCACGCCTCCAGTTTCTCGCGGGAGAATCCGTCGGGGCCTCCGATAACGATCCAAATCGCCTTGGCTCCGGAGTCCGTTACCTTTCCCAAACGGGAGGACACTTCTTCCGAAGTGAGGCTTTGGGACCCCTTCCCCGCTTCGCAGACCCAGATCTTGACTCCCCTCTCCTTTGAGAATTTTTCTCCCGGGGTTCCGGAGGTCTTGCAAGGGACAAAACGGTTGATTCTTTCTACGTATTCTTCGAAGAGAGAATGACAGGCAGGAAGTTTGAAGTCTTTTCTTGTGACGGAATGGGGCGGCGCCCAATCCAGCCGAAGCTCAATCCTCACGCGAGGCGGCGTTTCACCGTGCAGCCAAACGATTGGGTCTGGGGATGAGGGACCGGAGAATCTGAAAGTAAAGCATCAAGGGCCTCTCGGGCGTAATGTTTCGTCACCGGGTTTTCTTCCTGCCACCCCTGGTCGTCGACCGATCCTTCGTAGGCAAGTTTTCCTTCTCGATCAATGATGAAAATGTGCGGGGTCGTGACGGCACCAAACTGATCCGCGATCTCCTGGTTGGGGTCCAGAAGAATGGGGTAGTTGACGGCCCGCTCGGCGGCCACGTTCCGAATCTTCTCTTGCGTTTCATTCACATTGGAAGCGATCCCAAGGACCGTTACGCCCTTCTCTCCATACTGCTTTGCTATCTCTTGAATCCGGCCTTCGTAACGCACCACAAACGGGCAGGTGGCTGACCAGAAATGGATCATCACTGTCTTTCCCTGATAGGACGAGAGACGCATCGATTTTCCCTCAGTGTCGGAGAGCTCAAAATCGGTGACAGCTTCTCCCAGCCGGACGGCTTTTTTAGCGAGAAAATCCTGGGAATAGGCAGGAAATCCGGCTAGAAGAAATGTTAAGAAAAAAAATATAAAGACCTCCACCTTCGCCTGCGGAGTGAGCTGCCGTCCCTTAACGGAACGACGGGTTAGGGCGGTGGAGTCGCCCTTTTCTCTTTTAAGAAATTCACCCAGTTTCATTGGTTCCTCCGCTTCCAGAAGCTTTCGGAATTAGGCGCGAAAGTATGATCTTCCTTATTCAGCTTCAGGGGCCTCGGGCGCCGCAGGGGCAGCCTCGGGAGCCTCTTCAGCCAACTCAGGAGCGACCGGAACTTCCACAGACTTGGCCACCCAACTACCCGTGGCCTCGTCTTTCTCGGCTTCGAGTTTCACCTCGTCGCCTTCCACGAGTTCGTCGAGCGCGGTCACATCGCCGGCATAAGCCGTCGTATCATTGACCGAAATGCTCAACTCCTCGGTGATGCCGGTTGCGGCGTCGGTCTTGCTGATCTTGAGCGCACTGCCAGCAAGGTCTACACCAGCCACCGTTCCTTCGATTGTCTCAGCATAGGCGACACCGCAAAGGGCCATCGTCAATGCGAGAAAGAGCGTAAGCTTCTTCATGGGATTTCACCTCCTTTCGAATGGGATTTATAGGGTAACATCTACCCCCTGGAGGGGGTAAAGTCAAGGGGGGGTTACTCGGAGCGGAGTTTGCCCAAAAGTCCGGTGAACTTCTCCTTGGCGGTACCCGTGACCCCGGTCAGGGTTTCCTTGGCCTCTCCAACCGTGGCTTGTACCCCCTCCCCGGCTACCTGTTCACCCAACTCCAAGGCCTTCCCCATCGTCCCGGTGAGGGCATCCTGCATCTGGGTGGGGTCGAGTCCGAAGTTGCCAAAGGGTGAGCGGGAAACCACTTTGAGGAGGATCACGTTTACAATCGATTTGGGGTCGCTGATTCCTTCAAAAACTTCTTTATCGATCTTCATATCCAAGGAAAGATTTTGAGGCACGACGCTCGAACGGTCCGAATAACTGACCTGCCGTAACGTGAGCTCGAATCGATCAAGAAGAAATGGCATTTTCGCCGCTTCCGGCGCTTCCTCGGCAGGGACCTTCTTCGCCGGAGCGCCCGAAGTGAGTAACGAAACGTTTGAGGTTCCCTGGGGGTCTTTTTCGATATTGAGTTCACGGATGTCCAGTCTCATCTCATAAATCCGGATCCTTTCCTTTTTTAGGAGAGAAGGGATATCGATGGAAAGATGGATCTCTGGAATGTCGGCAAAAATCCGCTTTTCAAACTGACGGGGATTGAGGAGGGTGAGGTTCTCGACTTGCACAATTCCTTGAAAGGGATCGAGTCTCAGGCTGTCGACGCTTGTTTCAAATCCCGTCAACGCTCGTACGGTTGAAGCCAGGGCCACTTTCACGATCCAATCCTTGCCGAAAAAGAGTACGGCCCCCAGAAGAAGGATCAGAAAAAACAGAAAACCGAGTAGTTTTCGCATTGCGGATAAAATACCATAAACTTTCGTAAGTTCAAGCGCTTCTTGACCGCCTCCTCTTTTGCAGTCTATACTTCTACGAGACACCGGATACAACCGAAACCGAATTCAACAAGGAAAGGACACCCAAGATGAAAAAGTTTCTTGCCCTGCTTCTGGTTTTTGCATTAGCCGTTACGGTCGTCCCGCCCCAAGCCTTGGCCGTCAACACTGCGGTTCAGGGGAAAATCACTGGCAAGAGCGTTTGTTACGGACTTGCCTCTTTGCTGATCTGGCCGGGAATCGGACAATACCTGAACGACAATGAGACGAAGAAGAACGTCACTCACGCCGTTCTGGGCCTCACAGGGATTTTCCGCTTCTGGTCGGGATGGGATGCCTTGGTTGCTCGTCAGGGTGGACGCTGGGACGGAAAGATTTAAACGGCTATTTGAAGTAGGAAGGCTGGTTTCCTGCCTTCCACTTGATGTTGCAGCCCAGACTCGGTTTTTGGTCTGGGCTGACCGTCTTATCTCCTAAGACTGCGTCGATTGCGGCACGAAGGTCGCGGCCGCTCACCGGTTTAAAATTTCCTGGCCGGCTGTCATCCAGTTGGCCGCGGTAAACCAGTTTCCTCTCCAGATTAAAAATGAAAAAGTCGGGAGTGCAAGCGGCGCGGTAGCTCTTCGCCACCTCCTGAGATTCGTCGTAGCAAAAGGGAAAGCCAAAGCCCAGCTCCTGAGCCATTTCTTTCAGACGATCCGGGGCGTCGTCCGAATAATTCCTGACATCATTGGAGCTGATCGCCACTATTCCGAGATCCCTCCCCTGGTAATCCTTCCCAAACCTCGCCAGCTCTTTCTTCACATGCTGAACATAAGGACAGTGCCTGCAGATAAACATCACGAGGAGCGCCTTCTTCTTCGCAAAGGTTGAAAGCGAAATCTCATTTCCAGAAATGACGTCAGGAAGGGCGAAGTCCGGCGCGGGGGTGCCCAGAGCGGGCATGGTTGATGGCGTCAAAGCCATCTTTTATTTATCCTCGTAGACTCTTGAGATCCAGTTGCGAAACCAGAGAGGGCGGGCCCAAATGAGGTAGACGGCCAGGAAAGCTGTGACCGGCACAAAAAAAATCAGCAGATCAAGAAAAAAAATCGTAAATGCCCAAAGAAATCTTTCGCCCGGTTTCATAAGAAAAACCCCTCTCCTTCAGCCTTAGAAACCGCTGGAGAGGGGCTCCGCAATTCTTCAGTCTTCCTTTTTAGTCTCTTCCTCTTTTTTGCCTCCGCCAAAAATGTTCCGAACCCACCTTCGGATGAGGCCTTCTTTTTTCTCCGGCTCTCCAAACTCTGCTTTCTGCCAGCCGGGAGGGGTTTTTCCCTGTTTTGCAAGCCCCGGAGGAGTTTTTCCCTTCTTGGCCAGCCCGGGGGGAACTCCTGTTCCTTTCGGGGCTGATTCGCTCCCCACAAGTTCATCGACGACCGCGTCCACGGTTTCATCCGTGATCTTCTTTTCGGCCTTTTCTAAAGGGCCCTGTCCGTGGCCGTGACTGTAGCCCTGACCGTGCGCATTTTCCTTCGGAGCGGCAAAAGCTGGATTTGCAATCAAGCTCAAGCCGATCAGAAGGCTTAGTAATATCTTCATCTTTCTCTTGCTCCTTTCTTCTGCTCGTCCTTCTCTATGAAAGAAGGCCTCACAATTTAACGCTTCTCCCCCCTCAAGTCAATCCCAAGGGCGGCTAGGCAGACCTGCGAATCACAAGCTCGGGAGAAAATTCCTTTTGAACCGGCCCCCTGAGTTTCCCTTCAATCAGGCCCACCATGATGTGCACCATTTCCTGGCCCATCTCTTCCAGTGGCTGCCGAATCGTAGTGAGCGGTGGCTCCACATGTTTTCCCCGTTCAATCCCGTCGTAACCGACGACCGCCACTTCTTCCGGACAGCGAATCTTAGATTCTCTGAGCGCCCTCATCGCTCCGATCGCGATATCGTCATTAAAACAGAGGAAGGCCCGCGGGAGGGAGTTCTGACCGCGAATCATTTCCATCATCTTGAGGTAGCCGTCTTCCTCAAAGAAATAATCACACTTTCGAAAGTGTTTCGAGTCCAACGCTAAACCGTACTCTTTCAAAAGATCACTGAAGACCTGGTAACGCTCGCGGGCGTCGAGTGAAGCTTCATCCGGTCCCTGGAGCATTCCGATCTTTCGGTAACCATGGTTCAATAAATGCTTGAACGCGAGCCGGATGCCCGTTTTGTTGTTGCTGTAAACGATATTGGCCTTGAGGCCCGGCATGTAGTCGTTGATCAGGACCACCGGAAGTTCCGAACCCTCCATCGCCTCTTCGATATATTTAGGATGAATCCGCCAGGTGAGGAGAAGCAGGCCGTCCAGGTTGTGTTCTTTGAGAATCTTGCGGCTCGGGTCCGCATACTCCTCGTCTTTCACCATGATGAATTTCAGGTCGTGGGCCGTATGATGAAGCGCGGAAACAATTCCGGAGATGATCCGAGTGAAATACTCGCTTTTGAAAATTTCCGGAGTGAAAGCCGTCAGGAGACCGACGGTTTTACGGACTTCCGCTTTGTCAGAAGGAGATTCGCTCGACATGTTTTTGGATTTTTTGGGCGCTCAGTCTAGGGTGGATTCGTTCGAGTGTCAACGGCTGCTCTAAAGGATTTCCTTGATCCGTTCGGCAGGACGGGCGAGGATCGCCCGGTCTCCCTTCTCCACAATGGGACGTTGAAGCAGATCCGGATATTTCACCATGAGGTCGACCAGTTCTTCTTCCGAAAGTTTCTTCTCCGCAAGTTTGAGTTCTTTATAAATCGGCTCCTGGGTCCGCAGGAGTTCGGGCGCCTTCATTCCCATTTTTCGAAGGAGCTCTTTGAGCTTTGTCTTAGGAAGGGGGTCAAGATAGTAATTCACCGCCTCAAAATCAACACCGCTTTCTTTCAGAACGCTGTAAACCTGCCGGCAGGTGGTACACGTCGGCTTTTGATAAACGGTCACTGACATCACCGGTTCTCCTTGGGTTAAGGGCAAAAAAAGAAGGATCTGAGCAAGCCTCTCAGTCCGTGGGCCAGGGAAGAGGCGGAAACCTGTCCGGACTCTGCCCACGTGACGTTTGCCTCAGATCCTTCCATAAGTAACTTTACCTGATGTTGAGAAATCAGGTCAACTCGATTCTGCGGCTCTGACGGAGTGCCCGGTTAAAGCCTTATGGTATGCTTGTCGAAAGGTTTAGTTGAAGACGTTGAGGGACAAAAGGAGGCCGAAAATGGGAAAAGTGAGCCGAGTGTTTGTGCTGGTCGTTGCTACGCTTCTCCTTCCTAGCGTTTGTTTCGGAGCCAGTCCGTGGACCGAAAAGACCACCTACACCGACAAGGTGATCGGAAAATTTGAGTTCGGAGTGAAAAATCTCCTCGGAGGCTGGACCGAGCTCATCACGGAACCGATGGACCATTACAAGGAAGAGAAGACTACGAAGAATTTTCTGATGGGGATCAAAAAAGGAATTTGCCACACCGTGCTCTTCAGCGTGGGCGGTGCGCTCCATTTGGCGACCTTCCCGATCACGGAAGTCGATATCACGCTCCCCCACAACGGGGTCGACTTCTAAGTCAGCGGATCTTGACGGCGTTTTCGCCGAGAAGCGATTCGATCGCTTCGAAGAGCTCGTCGGTCGTCTCAACCCGTAAGTCCTCCCCGGGTTGAAGGACGGCGGTCTTCCCACTCGGGTCCCGGAAGCTCAAGTAAACCGGGACCCTGCCTTTGTGGGCACCGAGAATCTCCCTAAGTCTTCCCAACACTTCCGGATCGAGGCCTGCCGTGTGAAGATCAATCGAGATGAGGCGGGTGAAACGCTTCTTCACTTCGTCGAGCGGAACAATCTCCTCCGCAATCACCTTCGGGGTGTCGTCCCGCGAGTTGATCTTTCCCCGGATAAAGACCGTCGTATCTTTCTTTAGAAGATTGGCGTTCGACCGGTAAAGCTCGGGAAAGACCACCACCTCGCAAGACCCGCTCAGGTCCTGAAGGGTGAGAAAACCCATTCGGTCCCCCTTCTTGGTCGTGATCTCTTTGATCGCGTCGACCACGCCCCCCAAGGTGACCTCTTCCTGGTCGCGAAATTCTCCGAGCGTATCGGTAGACGCCGTAGCGTAATTCTTGAGCGTCTTCTCGTACCTGCTCAAGGGGTGACGAGTCACATAAAACCCCAGAAGTTCCCGTTCAAAGGCGAGGACCTGACTCTCCGGCCATTCCGGAATATCGGGGGTTTCGGTTTGCGCTTCAAAGTGCGACTCTCCCTCCGTTCCGCCGAAGAAGGAAAGTTGTCCGCGTTGGCGGTCCTTTTGGGCGGTCGAACCGACCTCAAGCGCCTGATCGAGCATCGCCATCAGCTGGGAACGTTTGCAGCCAAACTCGTCAAAGGCACCGCATTTGATCAAGCTTTCGAGAACTTTCCGGTTGCAGACCCGAAGGTCGCAGCGCTGAGTAAAATCAAGGAACGTCCGAAACGTTCCCCCTTTTTTCCGTGCACCGATAATCGATTCGATCGCCGTGGTCCCCACATTTTTCACCGCGGAAAGTCCAAAACGGACCCGGTTCTCCCCCACACAGGTGAATTCCGAGTAACTCTCGGCCACGGAAGGGGGAAGGACTTCAATCCCCATTTTCTTGCAGGCTTCGATATAACGGACCACCTTGTCGGTGTTCCCCATTTCCGAGGTGAGGAGCGCAGTCATAAATTCGATCGAGAAATTCGCCTTGAGGTAAGCCGTTTGATAGGAGATGTAAGCGTAAGCGGTGCTGTGGCTCTTATTGAAGCCGTAACCCGAGAAGTATTCGATCAGGTTCCAGATTTTTTCCGAAATTCTTTCATTTATCGCGTTGGCTCGGCAGCCTTCAATGAAGGCCTTCTTTTCCCGTTCCATAATTTCCGGGATTTTTTTACCAATGGCACGGCGGAGCAGGTCGGCTTTGGCCAGGCTGAAGCCGGCCAGGTCGCTCACGATTTTCATCACCTGTTCCTGATAAAGAATGATTCCGTAAGTCTCCTTCAAGATCGGTTCGAGTTTCGGGTGATCGTATTGGATCAAAGAGGGATTGTGCATTCGGCGGATGAAATCGTCGACCATTCCGCTTCCGAGCGGTCCGGGACGGTAAAGGGCCAGAAGCGCCACGAGGTCTCCGAAGCGGCTCGGTTTCATTTTTTTCAAAAGGTCCCGCATTCCGCTCGATTCAAGCTGGAACACTCCCAAGGCGTCGCTCCGGCCGAGCATCTCGTAAGTCGGCTGATTGTCGAAGGGGATTTCGTGAATTTTGACTTCTAGGCCCCGCGTTCTTTTCACGATCTTGCAGGTCTCATCAATCACGGTGAGGGTCTTCAACCCGAGAAAATCCATCTTGAGAAGGCCGATTTTCTCAAGCGCCTTCATTGAGTACTGGGTCGTCACCTGGTCGTCCGCTTTGAAAAGTGGGGTGTATTCGGGAAGAGGAACGTCTGAAATGACGACCCCGGCGGCGTGAGTGGAGGCGTGCCTGGCGAGCCCCTCGAGCGCTTTGGAGGTCTCGATCAGTCGCGCAACCTTTGGCTCCGCGGTCATCAGTTCCTTCAGTTTCGGCTCCCTCTCAAGCGCCTGATCGATTGTCATATTGAGTTCCATCGGGATCAATTTAGCGAGACGGTCCACCTCGGGATAACTGAAGCCCATGACGCGGCCCACGTCACGCACAACCGCGCGTGCGGCCATCGTCCCGAAGGTGATGATTTGGGCAACGTTTTCAACCCCGTATTTCCGTTTCACGTAATCAATCACTTCGTCGCGGCGTTCATAGCAAAAATCGATGTCAATATCAGGCATGGAGATACGCTCCGGATTGAGAAAGCGCTCAAAGAGGAGCCCGTGTGCGATCGGATCCATTTCGGTAATGCCGAGCGCGAAAGCCACCAGGCTTCCCGCCGCGGATCCTCTCCCCGGCCCCACCGGAATTCCCTTTTCCCTGGCGTAACGGATGAAATCCCAAACAATGAGAAAATAGCTCGTAAACCGCATCTTTCGAATCAGATCGATTTCGTACCGAAGCCGGGTTTGATAGTCTGAGGGGATCTCTCCCCCGATTCGGCCCTTCAAATGAGTGAAACAAAGCTCTTCCAGATACCCCTCTTGAGTCTTCCCTTCCGGCGGCTCGAAGTGAGGGAGGTGGGTTTGGTTGAAATGGAGTTCGAGATTGCAGCGTTCCGCAATTTCCAAGGTCGCCTTCAACGCTTCCGGACAATCGCTGAAAAGCGCCTGCATCTCCTCGGCCGACTTCAAGTAATACTGATCCCCCTGATAGCGCATCCGGTTCGGTTCATCAATGTTGGAGCCGGTACCAATGCAGATCAAAACGTCGTGGGCTGCGGCGTCGCGCTGGTAAATGTAGTGGCAATCGTTTGTGGCCACGCGTTTCAGTCTGAATTCCCGCGCAAGCCCTTCGTAGGCTTTGATCACCTTTCTCTGCGGCTCAAGCCCTTGATCCGAAAGTTCCAAATAGAAGTTTTCTTTTCCGAAAATTTCTAGAAGCTCGCCGAGGGCCCGCTTCGCCTCCTCCGGCCGGTCGTTCCACGTGTAATAGGGGACTTCTCCTTTGAGACAGCCGGACAGGGCAATGAGTCCTTCCGAATGTTTCTTCAGGACCTCTTTATCAATGCGGGGCCGGTAGTAGAAACCTTCCAGGTAGCCGATCGAGGTGAGTTTCATCAGGTTCCGGTAACCGATTTCGTTTCGTGAAAGGAGGGTGAGGTGAAACGACGCTTCCTTGATTCCGTGGGCCTGCTTGTCAAAGCGGGAACCGGGCGCAATGTAGGCTTCGATTCCGATAATCGGTTTGATGCCGTGCTCAATCGCCTCTTCGTAAAACTCGATCGCGCCGAAAAGGTTCCCGTGATCGGTCATTGCAATGGCAGGAAAGCGCAGCTCCTCGGCCCGCTTCATCAAATTTGAAATCTTGGAGGCGGCGTCGAGAAGGCTATACTGACTGTGGCAGTGAAGGTGAACAAAATCCGCGTGTTGCGGCATTTTTCCTACTCCCACTCAATCGTGGCTGGCGGTTTGCTTGAGATATCGTAACAGACACGGTTGATTCCGCGCACTTCGTTGATGATCCGGTTAGAGATCCGGTTGAGAAGGTCGTCCGGAAGTTTCGCCCAGTCGGCGGTCATTCCGTCTTGGGAGGTGACAGCACGAATTGCGACCACATTTTCATACGTCCGCTCGTCTCCCATCACGCCGACACTTTGAATCGGTAGAAGGACGGCAAACGACTGCCAAAGTTTCTTATAAAATCCGGATTTCTTCACCTCGTCGATTACAATCCAATCGGCGCGCCGAAGAAGATCGAGTCGCTCTTTGGTGATCGCTCCGATGACGCGGACCGCAAGGCCCGGTCCCGGGAAAGGCTGGCGGTCTACTATTTCAGGTGAGAGCCCGAGCGCCCGCCCCACTTCACGCACCTCATCTTTGAAAAGCATCCGGAGCGGCTCCACCAGTTTGAATTTCATCCGGCTCGGGAGGCCTCCCACGTTGTGGTGCGATTTGATGGTGCTCGTGGGCCCGCCGTGAACCGAAACCGATTCAATCACGTCGGGATAAAGCGTCCCCTGCGCCAAGTAGGGAACTTTACCGAGCTTCCGCGTCTCCCGTTCGAAGATTTCAATAAAAATACGGCCGATCGTCTTTCGCTTCACTTCCGGATCGGTCACGTCCCGGAGTCCCGCGAGGAATTCCTTTTTCGCCTCCGCAAAACGGATTCTCATCTTAAAGTGTTCTTGGAAGACTTTTTGGACGCGCTTCGCCTCTTCAAGCCGAAGAAGTCCATTGTCCACAAAGATACAGGTGAGTTGCTTCCCGATCGCTCGATGAATCAAAACGGCAGCGACTGAGGAGTCGACCCCTCCGGAAAGCCCGAGCACCACTTGTTGCTTCCCCACCTGCTTTCGGATCCGTTCCACGGACTCTTCGATAAAGGAGCGGGGCGTCCAGCCCGGTTTGACGCCGGAGATCCGGAAAAGGAAATTGGCGAGGATTTGACTCCCAAGCGGCGTGTGCACCACCTCGGGGTGAAACTGCACTCCGTAAATCCGCCTTTTGGGATTCGCGATCGCCGCATAAGGAGAATTCCCGGTGTGGGCCAACGGGCCAAAGCCCTTGGGGAGTTCCGTGAGCTGGTCTCCGTGGCTCATCCAACAGGCAAGACGCTTCGGAAGGCGGTGGAAAAGCCGGTCGCGTACGTCAACCACAAGCTCCGCGTGCCCGTATTCCCGCCTCTCTCCTCTCTTGACCTTCCCCTTTAGGAGATGGCCGATCAGCTGGAGCCCGTAACAGATCCCAAGGATTGGAAGATCGAGATTGAGGAGGCCGGGAGCGGGAAGGGGCGCTTTTTTCTGATAAACGTTTGCCGGTGAACCCGACAAGATGATCGCCTTCGGCTCGTAAGAAAGGATCTCTTTGACCGAGGCGTGATACGGAAGGATGAGCGAAAAAACCTTTTGTTCGCGGATTCGGCGGGCAATCAGCTGGGTGTACTGGGAACCAAAATCTAAAACGACAACGGTATCACTTTTCACGTTTACTTCATCATTCCGACTCGCTGGGCGGTTTGAAAGAGTTTTCCCTCCGTTTTGATCGCCGGTGCAATCACGATTTCTGTCAGTTGAAACTCTTTGACGTTACGCGCACCGACATTTCCGAGGCAGGTCCGGAGCGCCCCGACAAGATTTTGGGTTCCGTCGTCGAGCTTGGCGGGCCCGAAGAGGATCTCCTCCAACGTCCCGGTCGTCCCCACCTGGATCCGTGTGCCGCGGGGAAGGTTGGCGTGCGGCGTGGCCATTCCCCAGTGAAAGCCCCGGCCGGGCGCTTCTTTCGCGCGGGCAAAGGCAGAGCCAATCATCACGGCGTCGGCACCGCAAGCGAAAGATTTGCAAACGTCTCCCCCGGTCGACATTCCGCCGTCTGCAATGATTGGAATGTAACGACCGCTCTTCTTGTAATAAATTTCTCGGGCAGCGGCCGTATCGACAATGGCCGTCACTTGCGGCACCCCGAGACCCAAAACGCCCCGGGTCGTGCAGGCCGAGCCGGGTCCGATTCCCACGAGAATTCCCGCGCAGCCGGTCTCCATCAATTCCAGAGCGACTTTGTAGGTCACGCAGTTTCCGAGGATCACGGGAATTTTAGTTTCTTTGCAGAATTTTTTGAAGTCGACCACCTTGTAAGCTTTCGCGATGTGACGGACGGTCGTGACGGTCGACTGGACGACAAAAAGATCGGCCCCCGCCTCCTGGGCAATCTTCCCAAATTTCTCTGCGTGCTGGGGAATCGTACTCACGACCGCCGGGACCTTCCCCTTTTTGATCTCCTGGACCCGCTTCGCGATTAGCTTCTCCTTGATCGGCTCCAGGTAGATCTTTTGAACGAGCTCCGTCGCCTTTTCCGGAGTAAACTTCGAGATCTTTTCGAAGATCTCCTCAGGCTGTTCGTAGCGGGTCTGGACCCCTTCAAGATTCAGGACCGCGATGGCACCGAACTTTCCCATTTTTATCGCAAAGGCGGGGTCGACCACCCCGTCCATCGCCGAGGCGAGAAAGGGGATCGGGAACTTCTGACCGTTGATTTCCCAGTGGATGTCGACTTCGTCTGGGTTGACGGTCAGTTCGCCCGGGACGAGAGCGATTTCGTCAAATCCGTACGCCCGTCTTGCTTTGCGGTCTCTTCCGATGAACTCAGCCATTTACCCCCCTAAACACAAAGGGCCAGACATTGTCTGTCTGGCCCTTTCAGGTGATCGTTTCCGAAAACCATGTACTATGCTACTCAGAACCGATCTGCTTGTCAACGCACGTCCTTGCCCCGCGGGGGCTATGACGTCAGTCTACTTCTTTTTCGCCTTTTCTTCCTCTTTCGGTTTCTCCGAAACCGCACACTCGGTCGTGAGGAGAAGGCCTGCGATGGACGCCGCGTTTTCTGTAGCGATTCGGACGACCTTCGTGGGGTCGATCACCCCGTCTTGGACGAGGTCGCCATATTCGAGCTTCTCGGCATTGAATCCGAAGCTCCCCTTTTCCTGGAGGATCCGTCGAACCACAACCGATCCGTCCCAACCGGCGTTCTCGGCAATTCGGCGAGCCGGCTCTTCAAGGGCCCGGCGGACAATCGTCGCTCCCGTAGCTTCATCGCCTGAGAGCTTGAGTCCGTCAATGGCAGAAAGGGAACGGAGAAGTGCGACACCGCCTCCGGGAACGATTCCTTCTTCCACGGCAGCCCGGGTGGCGTGCAAAGCGTCTTCGATCCTCGCCTTCTTCTCTTTCATTTCAACCTCCGTGGCGGCGCCGACACGAACCACGGCCACCCCTCCGGAGAGTTTCGCAAGACGCTCTTGAAGCTTCTCTTTGTCGTACTCGGAATCCGATCTCTCAACCTGGGCCCGAATCTGTTCGCAGCGGGCCTTGATCTCCTTCTGAGACCCGACGCCGCCCACGAGGGTGGTGTTGTCCTTGTCCACAACCACCCGCTGGCAGGTACCGAGCATTGAGAGTTCGACATTTTCGAGCTTCGTGCCAAGATCCTCTGAGAGAAACTTTCCTTTGGTGAGAATCGCGATGTCCTCAAGCATTGACTTGCGGCGGTCGCCGAATCCGGGAGCTTTCACGGCGCAACAGGCCAAGATCCCGCGGAGTTTATTGACCACCAAGGTGGCTAGCGCTTCGCCTTCGACATCCTCGCTCAGGATCAGAAGCGGCTTTCCCGCTCTTGCGACCTGCTCGAGGAGTGGAATCAGTTCCTTAATCGAAGAGATCTTTTTCTCATAGATCAGGATGTAAGGCTCTTTCAGGACGCATTCCATTCGCTCGGCGTCGGTGACGAAATAAGGCGATGTGTATCCCCGGTCGAACTGCATTCCTTCCACGAATTCAAGCTCCGTCTTCATCGTGTTTGATTCTTCAACCGTGATCACGCCTTCCTTCCCCACCTTCTCCAAAGCTTCGGCGAGAAGTTTTCCAATTGTAGAGTCGTTGTTGGCGCTGATGGTGCCGACCGCTTCGATTTCCGGACGTCCTTTCACCGGTTTCGAAAGCTTCTTGAGCGACTCGACCACTGCGGAGGTCGCCTTTTCGATGCCGCGCTTAAGCGACATCGGATTCGCTCCGGCCGTCACGTTCTTAAAGCCCTCGGCAACGATCGACTGCGCGAGGACTGTGGCTGTGGTGGTTCCATCGCCGGCAAGGTCTGAGGTCTTCTCAGCCACTTCCCGGACCATTTGCGCCCCCATATTCTCATAAGGGTCTTTGAGATCGACCTCTTTGGCGACCGTGACCCCGTCTTTGGTGATCACCGGAGCGCCAAATTTCCGCTCGAGGACTACGTTTCGGCCACGAGGTCCGAGGGTCACTCCGACGGTCTTGGCGAGAAGGTCGACCCCCTTCTTCAGGCGGGCGCGCGCTTCTTCGGCGTAAGCAATCTGTTTGGCTGCCATAATGAGGATCCTCCGTCCCTTATTCCTTCTCGAAGACGGCGAGAATTTCGTTCTCTTTCAGCACCTTGTGCTTTTTGCCGTCGATCAAGATCTCATCCCCGGCGTATTTGCCGAAGATCACGCGGTCTCCTCTTTTGACCTCAAGAGGCTGAACCTTCCCCGACTCGAGCACCTTACCGGCGCCCACTGCAATGACCTTTCCTTCGGTCTTCTCTTCCTTTGCGGTGTCCGGAAGGATAATTCCTCCCTTGGTCTTTTCTTCAGCCTCCAAAACTTCTACGAGAACCTTATCGCCTAGTGGTCGAATTTTCATTAAAAGATCCTCCTAAGTTGGTCATTGCGAGTCCGCGAAGCGGGCGAAGCAATCTGTTCAGAGATTGCCTCGGCCACATTTTTGTTCGTCGCCTCGCAATGACAATGTATCAATACATTCCGCCCGGAGGCATTCCGCCGGGCCCTGGCATCTGCATTTTTTCTTCTTCGGGAATTTCCGTGATCAGCGCCTCGGTCGTCACGAGAAGCGACGCGATGCTTGAAGCATTTTCAAGCGCGTTCCGCGTCACTTTCTTCGGATCGATGATGCCGGCGGCCAAGAGGTCTTCGAACTTTCCGCTGTCCGCGTTGAAGCCGAAGCTCCCTTTTTCTTCCCGAATCCGCTGAACGACGACTGAGCTTTCCTCGCCAGCGTTCTCGGCAATCTGACGAATCGGCTCTTCCAGCGCGCGCCGGACAATCTCGACTCCGATCTGTTCATCTGCCTTGAGTTTGAGTTTCTCAAGGGCTGAGGCAGAACGGAGAAGCGCTACCCCGCCTCCCGGAACGATTCCCTCTTCCACTGCTGCTCGGGTCGCGTGGAGTGCGTCTTCCACCCGCGCCTTTTTTTCTTTCATTTCGGTCTCGGTGGCGGCACCGACGTGAATCACGGCCACTCCGCCCGCAAGTTTCGCGAGCCGCTCCTGGAGCTTTTCCCGGTCGTACTCGGAGTCGGTGTCCTCAATCTGTTTCTTGAGTTGATTGATCCGACCCTGAATCTCGGCCGATTTCCCGGCCCCTTCAATGATCGTCGTGTTTTCCTTGTCGATCACGACCCGCTTCGCGCGGCCGAGGTCCCGGATCTGAACATTCTCAAGCTTAATCCCGAGATCTTCTGTGATCGCTTTGCCGCCTGTTAGAGTCGCGATATCTTCGAGCATCGCCTTCCGCCGGTCGCCGTAACCCGGCGCCTTGACGCAACACCCAGAGAGCGTTCCGCGAATCTTATTCACCACGAGGGTTGCAAGGGCTTCTCCGTCCACTTCCTCTGCGATGATAAGAAGTTGCTTGCCCGCACGGGCCACCGCCTCGAGGACCGGCAAGAGGTCTTTCATGGCAGAGATTTTCTTTTCGTGGATCAGGATGAAAGGCTCTTCGAGCACGGCTTCCATTCGTTCGGCGTCCGTGACAAAGTAGGGAGAGAGATAGCCTTGATCGAATTGCATTCCTTCGACGACATCGAGCGTGGTCGCAATGGTCTTCGATTCCTCCACCGTGATCACACCGTCTTTTCCCACCTTCTCCATCGCCTCCGCAATGAGGTTTCCAATCGTGCTGTCGTTATTGGCGGCGATCGTCGCGACCTGCGCGGTTTCCTTCTTATCCTTGATCGGTTTGGCAACCTTGCTGAGCTCTTCCACGATCGCGCTGACCGCTTTTTCAATTCCGCGTTTGAGCGCCATTGGATTCGCGCCCGCGGTGACGTTCTTCAACCCTTCGCGGTAGATCGCTTGGGCGAGGACCGTCGCGGTCGTTGTGCCGTCACCCGCAATTTCAGAGGTTTTGGAAGCGACTTCCTTCACCATTTGCGCTCCCAAGTTTTCCTGAGGATCTTCGAGCTCGATTTCCTTGGCCACCGTCACACCATCTTTCGTGATTGTGGGAGAACCGAACTTCTTTTCTAAAACGACATTTCGACCTTTGGGGCCGAGTGTGATCTTCACTGCGTCGGCCAATTTGTCGACGCCGCGAAGAATCGCACGTCTCGCCTCTTCTTCAAAAAGAATCTGCTTCGCCATTTTTAAAAGCCTCCTTTTATCTGGATCCTGGGATCCTGCGAGGTAAAATAGGTTGGTAACTTAAACGATTGCTTTGTTGGCACTCTTTACCCTAGAGTGCCAGGCAGGGGTATTGTAAGAAAGCTTCTCTCCGAAATCAAGAGGGTATTTTGACCTGATCTAAAAAGAGCTCTCGGATCCCCTTCAGGGTAAGGAGAGGGTCTACCGTGTCGATACGCGAGCTAAACCGGGCCACTACCTCTGCCAGCCCCCCTGTAGCTACCACCCTGAACTTCTGGCCAAAGCGCTTCCGAAAGCGCTCCACAACCCCATCCGTTAACGCCCCATAACCGTTTAAAATCCCTGATTTCATCCCGCTCTTCGTATCTCTCCCAATGAGCCCCGTGGCCTTATACGGAAAGGGGATTTCGGGCAGAAGCGCGGCCTTTGCCGAAAGGGCCTTCAGCGCGATTTCTGGTCCAGGAATGATGAGCCCCCCTTCGTAGATCCCCTTCCCTGAAATGTAGTCGCCGGTAAGGGCTGTCCCGTAGTCCAGAATGAGGAGCGGCGGACCATAAAGCTTTATTGCACCGTAGACATTCACCAGTCGATCGCTACCTAACTTATTTATTCTCAGATACTTATGTTTAATCCGGACCCTTAAATCGCGCCCGATTACCCAGATTCTAACCCCTCTACCACGGGAGAGTAATTTACTTATTTTATTGGTCAAAAGTGGGACAACGCTTGAAACCACTATATTAGTGATTAGGTGTCTATCTCTAGAAGCCATCAATTTTCTTGTAAGAAGTGGGATATTATCTGAGGCTATTCTTCCGTATTTTCTAAGGCTCCGCCCCTTATACAGAGCGTAACTTGTAGAGGTGTTACCGATATCGAGGCAGATCAGCATATTTGGATTGCCTATAGGATGCCTTCGAGGTCCTTCCTGAGCTCCTGGAGAATAGCCCTAAAAAGAGGGGAACGCGACTCTTTTTTCCCTCTCTCCTCCCTCACCGAGGTGGCCCCAGGAACCAGTTCTTTCTGAGGGACGTTCACGTTCAGACCGATTCCGATCGCAAGACTCTCCACCCGTCCGTCCGATCGGCCCTGCGCCTCCACCAGGACCCCGCAGATCTTCTTTCCCCTCACTAAGAGGTCATTCGGCCGCTTGAAGGTAGGCAGGAACCGAAATCTCTTCCGGAGGACTTTGGCGACGCTGCGGCAGGCGATCTGAGTCACTCCCGGGGCCTCTGAGGCCTTCAGCCGGGGATGGAGAAGAAGCGAAAAAAGAAGGTTCTTACCTCGAGGTGAAACCCACTTCCTTCCCCACTTCCCGTGGCCGCGGGTCTGATAGTCGGCCACAAAAACAGACCCTGAGGGAGCGCCGTGCCGGCTGTGTCGTAGGGCCACGCTATTGGTGGAATCGACCTGCTTGAAGCGATGGATCTTGAACCGAGGGTTTTCCGACATCGCTCTTCAGCCGCGAGCCTTAGCCTTGTCGATCGGTAGAGGCGATGCTCTGGTAAATTCGGGGGATCCTCGTCTCAAGGCGGGTCACGATTTCGTAAGGAATGGTCCCGGCCAGGGAGGCGAGTTCTTCTGCAAGGATCTCTTCTTCTCCCGAGGCGCCAAGAAGGGTGACCGGATCCCCCACTTCCACTTCGGGAGAGGGGCCCAAATCAATCATCAGGGAATCCATACAGACCCGGCCGGCGATCCGAAACCGTTTTCCGCGACAGAGGACTTCCCCTTTCCCGGACAGATGAACGGGATACCCGTGAGCATACCCGGTCGGTATCACCGCAATCGTGGTCGCCTCTTTTGCGACAAACTCCCGGCCGTAACTTACGGAATCCCCGGGGGAAAGCCGTTTGATAAAGACGACTCGACTCTTGAGTTCAAGCGCGGGTTCGAGATCAATCTCCCCTCGAAAGGAGGAATGCGGGTAGATTCCGTAAAGCGAAATCCCGAGACGAACCATATTCAGCAGATTCGATTTAAAGCGAAGGGCGCCGGCGCTGTTCGCTGCGTGTCTCAAAGAAAAGGTGATCTTCTTTCTTCTGAGGTCCTGGATCAATGTTTCAAAGTCATTCAGTTGCTTCGTCTCCAAGTCGTCCGGAAACCTTTCCGCTGCAGGGAAGTGGGTGTAAATCCCCTCCAGCTGAAGCGAAGGAAGGAAAGCGATCTTCTCGATTTCTCCTTGTGCGACGCCCAAGGGTATTCCAAACCTTCCCATTCCGGTGTCGACTTTGACGTGGACCGTGGTCTTCTTCCCCATTCGGGCGCTCGCTTCCGAGATCGCCCTCGCCTCTTCAAAGCTTGAGACGGTGAGGACAAGATTAATCTGAAGAGCCGTCGAAATTTCCTCAGGAAGGAGGCGACCGAAGAGAAAAAGAGGGGTGGTCACGCCTTGTTCCCGGAGCATTGCGGCCTCCGCGAGGGAACCGATTCCAAGGTAATCGACCTTTCCTTGAAGCGCCTGGGATACCGGTGCGATCCCGTGCCCGTAAGCATTCGCTTTCACGACCGCCATCACGCGAGTGAACGTGCCGATTTTAGCTCGAACTCGGTCGAGATTTCTCAGGATTCGGCCCAGATCAACCTCAATCCAAGTTCCACCTTTGGGGAGCGTTCGGGTTTCGGTTGAAGAGGTTTGAACTGTCATGATCGTTTAGCTTTCCTTCTTCTTTCTTCGGCTTCCGAGGCCCGGAAATAAAGAGGAATGAACTCCTTCGTACTGACCAGCTGGGAGAGGCGAACGTCCTTCGCCTGCAACCACTCGACGAGCGTTCGCGCCGAGGGGTACGCCCGGTTTTCTCCCAAGAGCTGAATCTCTTTTCCGAATTTGTCCGCGAGCGCTCCGCGGTACCGAATGAGTGCATCTCCCACGAGCGTCGTCCCGTCTGAGATCTGGTGAATCAACTCCGGAAGAGTGAGAAGCACAAGCTTTCGTTCCGGCTTCCACTCCCCCTTATGGCGGAGGTAAAAACGGGTGTAGATCGCTTCGCGCCGGGCGTCCACCACGACTCCCAAACGCGACCCTTCTGGGAGCACGATTGGGTGAGCAATCATATCCAAACTGACGGCCCCGTAGCAAGGCCTTTTCCGGACCGCGAGGAACCCTTTCAAAAGACCGAAGCCGATCCGAAGGCCGGTAAAAGAGCCCGGTCCCCGATCGATCGCAAACGCGTCGATTTCCTTCAAGGAAATCTTCTCTTTCTTAAGAAGCTGATCGATCAGAGAGATCAGATTCTCCGAATGCTGCAACCGCCCGTCCGCTTGAATTTCCCGGATCTCCCCCTCTTGGTTTCCGAGGGCCACGTTCAGGATGGGGCTGGAAGTCTCAACGGCAAGGACGGTTTTCATGACCTTCGATTCTGATTTCGCGTGACGTCGGACCGGTCACTTTCATTTTGATCCAGATTGCCTGTTTCGGGACTCGCCGGGGCGCCCGGTCCGCCCATTCGACGAGAGAAACGATTTCAGGGTCGGAAACGAATTCGTCAAATCCGATCTGATCGAGCTCCTGCGGCCGTTCCAGCCGGTAAAGATCAAAATGGTAAATCGGCGTCCGCCCTTCGTAAATGTGGAGAAGGACAAACGTGGGGCTTTTCACCTGCTTTTGCTTTCTCACTCCGAGGCCCCGAGAGAGCCCTTTGATAAAAACGGTCTTTCCGCTTCCGATCTCGCCTGTCAAAGCGACCACAGTTCCGGATTCAAGGCCACGGCCGAGTTTCTCCGCAAGACGAAGCGTCTCTTTCTCGGATTTTGTTCGAAATAAGCCTCTCAAAAGTGACTGAATCCTTTCTTTCGAAACCAAAGTTTTCTGAGCGACTTCCCTCTTTCCTCCCAGTGGATTTTTTCCGGACGGGAAACGATTTTCCCCACCCGGGTTAGAGGAAGCCGAGGAAATCGCCGGGGCCAAGCCTTTTCGAGCTCGGCGGCGCGCCTCTCGGGAAGGGTAAATAAGAGCTCGAAATCTTCCCCCTCTGAAAGGGCCGACTGGAGCGCTCTCCGCCTCGAACCGCGGGCCTGGCGCCACGCGGCAGGCGATATGGGAATCCGCTCGAGCTTGATTCTTGCGCCGACCCGGGAGGCCTCCAAAATGTGCCCCAAATCCTGAATGAAGCCGTCCGAAAGGTCAATCATAGAGGAGGGGTGAAAACGGTCGGCAAGGTGCTGGGCTTCGGCAAGGCGGGGGGTAAAAGAGAGGTGCTTTCCAAGGATTGAACCTCCGAGATCACCCGTGACGTAGATCGGGTCACCCGGCCGCGCTCCCTTTCGAAAAACGATTTTACGCTTTTCCCCCTCCCCCAAGAGGGCAATCGAGATGAAAAAACGGTCCGCCTGCGTGAGATCTCCTCCGACCCAGGCTGCGCCAGATTCTCCCGCCAGACGAATCATCCCTTTCGAGACCCGCTCGACCCATCGCTCGGGTATCTTTTTCGGAATCCCGAAAGCGGCCACGAAAGCGAGGGGCTTTCCTCCCATCGCGGCGATATCGCTCAGGTTCACGGCAAGGGCTTTACGGCCGATCGCCTCAGGGGAAGCTCCCCGCTTTCCGATCCGGAAATCGACCCCTTCCACAATGCAATCGGTCGTGAAAAGAAATGATTTCTTCTTGTCGTGAGGAAGAACCGCCGTATCGTCTCCGATCGGGAAAGGCCCCTGGAGCGCGCGGGGGATCAAAGATTTCAAGCGTTGGATGAAACGGAATTCGTCGCGCATCGGACGGAACTCAGAGTTCGATTTTCGGAATCCCCAATAGCCGGCACATAAGATGAATCGCGGGGATTAACACCGTATAAAGCGCCCCGCTAAAATAAAGGGCAAGGACGATCACAAACCCAAAAGGTTCTAAGCGGACATAAAAGCTTGCAAGCGAAGGGGGCAAAAGCCCGAGGAGGACTCGCGAGCCGTCAAGCGGCGGAATGGGGATCAAATTAAATACGCCCAAGCCAATATTGAAATAAATCGCGTAAAGGAGAATCTGGAACGGGAAGAATTTAAAAAGAAAGGCCAACAGACTCGCCAACACAAAATTCGCTAGGGGGCCCGCCAGAGCGACCCAGATCATATCGCGCTTCGGGTTCCGAAGATTGAGGAAATTCACCGGCACCGGCCGTGCCATTCCGATTGCAAACTGTCCCCGGGTGGAAACAAAAAGAAGGAGCGGCAGCAAGATCGTCCAGAAGGGATCGATGTGCCTCAAGGGGTTTAGGGAGAGTCTCCCCGCATCACGCGCCGTCGAGTCACCTAGGCGGTTGGCCAGGAGGCCGTGACAATACTCGTGGATAGTGACCGTCATAAGAAAAATGACGACTCCGAACGCAATGAAAAGCCACTGGGAGAAATCCATTTCAGCTCATCCCCGCGCTTTCCAGCACCTCTTTGGCCAGGAAAAAATAACCGATGAAGACCGAGTTATGAACGATGTGGAGGACGATCGAAGGAACCAAACTTCCCGTTTTTTCGTAAAGGTAGCCCAGGATCATTCCGAGGACAAAGATTGGCACAAACGCGAAAATATTCTGGTGAATCAGGCCGAAAAAGGCGGCGCTCAAGACGAGCGCCCGTCCCGCCCCCCACCGTTTCTTGAAGGCGGGGTAACAAAAACCGCGGAAAAAAATCTCTTCGAAAATGGGCCCCGCGATGCAAGCGAGGAAAATCGAATAGGCAATCAGACCGGGAGCACGCGCTTCCTCCTCAAGGAAGACCTCCACGAGGGCGTGGGGCGGCGGCTCATAGTTGAAAAGCTGCGCCCCGACCACGAGAAGGATGAGCACGAAAAGAAAAAGCGGGAGGATCGCCAAGTAGGCCGTAAGACCCAGCCTGATCTCCCTCCCCACCGGTCCCCCTTTAAAGCCCAAGTCCTGCCACTGCCCTCCCCGGTGCTGGACGAAATAGATCACGAGGCCAATACAAAGGAAATCAGCGAGGGTGGTGTGAATCAAAATGAGAAGATTCGGACTTGATTCCGGAAAGAGAAGCGACCGGATAAACGCCAAGAGAAGACTCAAACTGAGCGTGACCGCCAAGAAAAGAAGAACGATCTTGAAGATCGTCTTGATGCTCCAGCTGCTGGCTTCGGGCGGTCCGTGGGAAGGAAGGAACCTTTGCCTCGAGCGGGGGCTAAAAATCCAAATGAAATCGATCACGAGCCCCAGAGTCACGCCCGCCAGAAGGAGAAACGTGAAAATGTTGAAGGCGACGAGAAGGCCGGGCCGCTCCTCGAGAAGGTTCCGGAGGCCGCCCGAAGAGCGAAGTTCCGTTTTGAGCCGGGCTTCCGCCTGGCGGAGGCTTTCGACCGCCTCAGAGGGCCTCTCCTGCTGGACCATCTTCCCCTGCCAGAAATAAATCCCTGCATAAATCCCGAAAATGACGAGAAAGAAGACCCCCCACACGCGCTCCCTGGCGAAGAAATCCCGGACATCCCTCCAAAGGCTCATAAACCGAAGACCTTTTTCGCATTTTCGGTCGTCGACTGAGCCAGTTCCTCAAGACTCATTTTTCTGAGCTCGGCGCCGAGTGCGGCAGTTTCCAAGAGGTAACTTGATTCATTCCGCTCTCCCCTTTGGGATTGGGGCGGAAGAAAGGGGGCGTCGGTCTCAAGAAGCAGTCGGTCGAGCGGACAAGCTTGAAATGCTTCTCGAAGTACGTCGTTTTTCTTGTAGGTAAGAGGGCCCGCAAAAGAAATGTGGAATCCGAGGTCCAGAAACTCTTTCATCACTTCTTTATCGGCCGAAAAGCAGTGAAGGAGACCTCTCACGGGCGGCTTGAGTTCTGCCAACACCTGCTCCTTCATTTCCCGATGGGCTTCCCGAATGTGAAGAATCAGCGGCTTCCCGGTCTTTCGGAAGAGTTCGAAGAAACGACTCAGCACCTTTCTTTGAACTTCTGCAGGCGAAAGATTCCGAAAGAAGTCGAGACCGACTTCTCCAATCGCCACCACTTTGGAATCGTGCAAAAGCCGCTCTAGGGCTCCGAAATCTTCGTCGTGGGCGTCTTTGGCGTCGTGAGGATGAATCCCGGCCGCGGCATAAACGAATTCATATTGGTGCGCGAGCTTGACGGAGGCTTCCGAGCTTGGGACGTCCGTCCCCACATTGATGAAAAGATCGACCCCCGCCTTCCGGGAGCGTTCGATCACCGCTTCCCGATCCGAATCGTACTCGGGAAAGTGGAGGTGAACATGGGTGTCAACAAACCCCATTAAGATTCCTCTTCCAACGGTGGAAAAAGTATCTCTCCTCGTTCAACCACATTCCCCGCTCTTAAGAGAGGCTTAGCAAAGCTAATGGCCTCTTGCTTTGGATCGTCCATCTCCGGCAGAGACCACCTTATCTCATCAACCTTCAGGTACTTCAGAATCGTTTCTGCCGTTGTGGGAAGGAAAGGAAGAAGTAATACGGCGATGTGCGCCATCCACTCCGCAAGCTCAACAAGCGTTCTCTCCAGCTCAGACTTTTTTTCAGAATTGTCACATTCTTTGTACAAAATCCAAGGCTTCTTGTCCTCAATGGTTTGGTCCGCAATGGTTATCACGTCCCAGATTGAATTTAGAGCTAAGCGGGGATCAAACTCGGTCAATTCTTCATAAAGCTCATCATTCCATTTTTCGACTCCAAGCGCCTTTTTATATCCTCTCCACATTCCGAATAACGGAAGTTTAAAATGGTCATTTGCTTGATGGGATTGAAGCGCCTCGGAATGTGGAATTCGGCCTCCACAATATTTCTCCAGCATAGTAGCTATTCGACGCCAAAGATTTCCAAGACCATTTGCAAGACCTGTCGTGTATCGTTCCCGAAGAAGGTCTTCTGAAAAGGTACCGTCGTAGCCCACGGTGACTTCATGAAGTAGGTAGTATCTAAAAGCGTCGGTGCCATACTTCTTCACAAGTTCTACCGGGTCTACAACGTTTCCTCTAGATTTTGAAACCTTTTGCCCCCCCATTGTCCACCAGCCGTGCGCAAGAACCGTCCGGGGCATTTCGACGCCGCAGGCCTTCAGCATAATCGGCCAATAGACGGCGTGCTGGCGTAGGATATCTTTCCCCACCACGTGAACGTCGGCCGGCCAGACTTCACCAAATTTCTCTTTCACTGCCGGATACTTTGCAATGCTCACGTAGTTAATCAAGGCGTCGAACCAAACGTAGACGACGTACTCCTTCGCCGAGGGATAATCGATCCCCCAAGCGAGGCGGGCTCGGGGCCGGGTGATACAAAGGTCCTGCAAAGGTTCTCTTAAGAAACCAAGGATTTCGTTCCGTCGAATTTCGGGCTGGATGAATTTCGGATTGTCCTTAATGTAGCCGACGAGCCAGTCCTGATAGCTCGAAAGTTTGAAAAAATAATTCTCCTCGCTCAACTCCTGCACGTCCCGATGACAGTCAGGGCATTTTCTCTCGATAAGCTGGAGATCGGTCCAAAAAGACTCACAGGGAGTGCAGTACCAACCCCGGTAATCTTTCTTATAGATCTCCCCTCGCGCCTCGAGGTCCTTCAAAATGTCTTGTACGACTTTCTTGTGTTCCGCGTCTGTCGTTCGAATGAAATGGTCATATTGAATTCCCAAGAGCTTCCAGAGCTCTTTGAATTGCGGCACCATTTCGTCGACATAAGCTTTGGGTTCTTTTCCCTGTTCTCTTGCCGCCTTTTCGATCTTGGTACCGTGCTCGTCCGTCCCCGTCAGAAAGAAGACCTTCTCCCCTCGGAAGCGGCGGTAGCGGGCAAACGTGTCACAGAGAATGTTCGTGTAGGCGTGGCCGATGTGGGGCTTCGCATTGACGTAATAGAGGGGGGTCGTGATGTAAAAAGGCTTAGGCATTCGAAACTTCACCCAGACCGATCTCGAGGTAGGTCAAAGAAAGCTTTTGATTGACGTTCGCTTCCAAGGCTTCCTTGGTCCGGTAGACCCGCTCAAGCGCCTTGAGGCAGACTTTCGACTTCCCGCGATCCCTCTCCCAGCTGGAGACCGACTCTTCCCGGAAATAAACCATTAATTCTTCGAGCGCTTCCTGAAGCTCGTTTCTCGAAAGTCCCTGCAATTGTTTCCAAAAAGCCTCCTGACCCTTTTCTCCAAAGAAGGGGAGGGAGGGCCGGTCCCCTTTCTTTCCTTCAGGCGTCGGGGGTATCCGAATCTCGAAGGAGCGTGACTGAATCGTCTCAAGGAGGTGGGCTTTGTTTTCCACGAGAAGAATAAAAACCGAATGAGCAGGAGGCTCTTCCAGGGTCTTTAAAAGCGCGTTCGCAGCCTCAAGGGTCAGACGTTCTGATCCTTCGAGAATAAAGACCTTCCAGGAGCCTTCAAAGGGCCTCAAGGAGGCCTCGTGAATGATTTGGCGGACCTCTTCGATCTTGATCGAGCGGCTCTTCTCGTCCTCTCCAAACCGGCGGACATCCGGGTGAAGCCCTTTGTCGATCTTACGGCAGCTCAGGCAGGCGCAATCTTCAAAAGCCTTCTGATTTAGACAGTTAAGGGCCTGGGCAAAGCCGAGGGCGAGCTTCTCCTTTCGCTCACCCTCCGGGCCGGAAAAGAGGTAGGTGTGAGCCACGCGGCCGGTCCTCAAGTGCGATAGAAGGAGAGGATTAGAAAAGGGCATTGAGCTTTTGAGCGATCTTTTTCTGGACCGTTTGAATCGAATCGTGTGAGGAAAGAACGACGAAGCGTTTACGCTCCTTCTGGGCGAGAGCGAGAAACCCTTGTCTCACTTTTCGATGAAAGGAGAGCGATTTTTTTTCAACGCGGTCGTTTCGTCCGCTTCTTCGAAGCCCCTTTGCGGTTTCGATATCCAAAAGAAACGTCAGGCGAGGAACGATCCCGCCCCGGACAAAACGGTTGAGGCTTTGAATGAATGGAAGCGGTAGGCCTCCCCCAAAGCCTTGATAAGCCAGGGTGGAGTCTTCGTAACGGTCGAGCACCACGACCCTCCCCTTCTTGAGCGCCGGCTCAATTTTCTCGCGGACGAGTTGAGCTCTCGCCGCCAAATAAAGTAAAAGCTCGGCCTCTCGCCCCATCTTGTGAAGCCTTTTATCCAGGAGAACCCTTCGAATCGCTTCGCTGGTTTCGGTCCCGCCCGGTTCTCGAAAGGTCACGACCGAATAGCCCTTCCGCCGGAGCAGGTTCACGGCAAAGCGGATTTGAGTGCTCTTGCCGCTTCCCTCGGCCCCCTCAAAGGTGATTAAGACTCCCTGTTTCAGTCGCTTTCCCATACTCTTTTCCTTTGCTTGAGTTGTGACGATTCTCCCGCCCGTCCGTCTTTGACGAGCCACCCCTGGGAATGAATTTGTCTTCGAATCTCATCAGAGCGGGAAAACTCTTTCTTTGCCCGTGCCTCTTCGCGCTCCTTTAGAAGTTTCAGGAGAGCCTCCGGAGGCGCTCCCCCCTCTGCGATCCTGAGACCCAAGACAGAATCGACTTTTTGGAGGAAGGGTTTAGCCGATTCTAAATCTCCTTGAGAAAACTCTTCCCGGTCCATTTTCTGATTCGCTCCGCGAACCGCGTCAAAAACGGAAGCGAGCGCCTCCGGGATCCCCAGATCGTTCGAGAGTGACTCCTCGAACCGTTCGAGCCCCTTCTTAAAAATCGTTTCAAGAGAGTCCTTCTTGGAAGGCGCTTTAAGAAGAGGGTCAGTGACCCGCGCATAAAAATGGTCGAGCCTCTCGAGCGCCTCCTTCGCCGCCCCAAGCCCCGCAAACGTGAAGTTTAGAGGCTGGCGATAATGGCTTGAGATCAAAACGTAACGAATCTGAATCGGATCGTAACCTTTTTTCAGAAGGTCCCGAAGGGTATAGAAATTCCCCTTCGATTTCGACATCTTCTCACCGTCCACGAGGAGAAAGCGGCAGTGAAGCCAATAGCGGACAAAAGGCGCTCCTGTCGCCCCTTCCGACTGCGCGATTTCATTTTCGTGGTGCGGAAAGATATTGTCCTCGCCTCCGGTGTGAAGATCAAACGTTTCTCCCAGGTATTTCATGCTCATGACAGAGCACTCAATATGCCAGCCGGGCCTCCCCTCCCCCCACGGAGAGGGCCACGCCGGTTCTCCTTCTTTTTTTTTCTTCCAGAGGGCGAAGTCGCTCCCCGCCTCTTTCTCATATTCGTCCACGTCAACCCGGGCCCCGGCAATATTTTGGGTGAGGTCCTTCTTGGAAAGTTTCCCATATTTCTCAAATGAGGTCACCCGGTAATAGACCGAGCCGTCCTTCTCATAGGCATGCCCCTTCTGGACGAGCTTTTCGATCAGCTGAGTCATTTCAGGAATGTGCTCGGTCGCACGGGGATAAAACTCGGCCGGTTCCAGGTTAAGCGTCCGGATATCCTCAAAAAAGGCGTCGGCATAAGTCTTCGTAAATTCGTTCAACGTGACACCCTTCTCGCGAGCTCCCCGAATCGTCTTGTCGTCCACGTCGGTGAGATTCATCACCTGTTTCACCGGTAAACCTTTAAATTTCAGGAAACGGCGGAGAAGGTCTTCAAAGACGTAGGCACGGAAATTTCCAATGTGAGCGTAGTCGTAGACGGTCGGTCCGCAGGTGTACATTCGGACTTCGTTTCCGTGGAGCGGCTTAAACTCCTCCAGTTTTCCCGAGTAGGTGTTAAAAAATCGAACCGGTTTCATTTCGAAAGGGCGCGTTGAATCCGTCTAAGGCAGTGTTCGGTTCCCAAAACAGGAATGAGACGCTTGAGCTCAGGCCCGTGTTCCTTTCCTGTGAGCGCTGTGCGAATCGGTTGATAAAGGGCCTTGCCTTTCGCTTTCACGCGCCCTTGAAGCGCCTGGATGAATTCGTCGTAGAGGGCCTCTCCTTTCGCTTTGAGTTCCGGAAGGATCTCTGCGGCTGCCTGCAAGATCCCTTGCGCTTCCGGCGTGGAAACGAGCTCAGGTTTTTCAATCGCAAATTCGTCCCGGAGGAGCTCCAGGCGGTCCGGAAGCTCTTCAAAGGAGTGGATGTTGTCCTTAAAAATGGGGAGTATCTTCCCGACCAGTTCGATTGAGCCGTAGGATTTCACCTTCTCTCCCAGGTAGGCGAGACTTCGGGAGACAAATTCCTCCTCCGGAAGGGCCCGGAGGTGTTCGCCCGTGAGCCAGTCGAGTTTCTTCGGATCGTAAATCGCAGCCGATTTCACGATCCGTTCCAGGCTAAAGACCTCCTGGAGTTCTCTCCAAGTGAAGACTTCGCGGTTGTCGCCCGGAGACCAGCCCAAGAGCGCGAGATAATTGCAAAGCGCCTCCGGGAGGTAGCCCCGTCTTCGAAATTCCCGAATTGAAATCGATTCGAGCCGTTTGGAAAGAGGCTCTCCGCCGGGACCATGAATCAAGGAAAGGTGCCCGTACTCCGGAGGCTCGAAACCGAGCGCTTGAATCAGAAGCTGGTGCCGGGGGGTGTTGGAGAGGTGGTCTTCTCCGCGGATCACGTGGGTAATTTTCATCAAGATGTCGTCGACGCAGACTCCCAGGTGAAACGTCGGCTTTCCGTCCGCCCGCACGATGATGAAATCGCCCGTCATTTGATTGAGATCGAAATGGACTTCGCCCCGGATCAGGTCGTGAAAACTGACCCTGGGTTGATCAATTTTAAATCGAACCGTCGGTTTGATTCCTTGGGCTTCCCGTTTCCGGACCTCTTCTTCTGAAATCGTCCGGCAGCGATTGTCGTAACGGGGTGCCCGCTTCTCGAGAAGGGCAAGACGGCGTCTTTCTTCGAGTTCTTCCCCCGTGCAGTAACAGTAGTAGGCTTTTCCCTCTTCAAGCAGTTTCTTGAGAAATTCAGCATAAAGGGGAAGTCTCTCCGACTGCCGGTAAGGGCCGTAGGCGCCCCCCACCTCGGGCCCTTCGTCCCACTGAAGCCCCATCCATTTCAGGTCTTCCAGGATCGCTTGCGCGTAAACTTCTTCGGAACGGTCGACGTCGGTGTCTTCAATCCGAAGAATGAAGGCCCCCCGCTCCTGCCGCGCAAAGAGAAAATTAAAAAGGGCGGTCCGAATGTTTCCGAGGTGAAGGTATCCCGTGGGAGACGGGGCGAAACGAACGCGAACGCTCAAGCGGTCCTCCTCAGGAGGGCCAAGGCCTCACAGGTGACCGCCCGTCCTTCTCCTTCGGGCCCCAATCCCTCTTGGGTCTTCGCCTTAATCGAGACCAATTCCGCCGCCAGATCGAGAATCCGGGCTACCTCTTTTTGAATCCTTTCCTTGTAAGGGCCGAGTTTCGGCTTCTCGAGAAGAATGACCGTGTCGATCCGCGCCGGCTTCCACCCTTGTTCGCGGACCCCCTTCAAGATTTGCTTCAGGAATTTTTCGCTTCGGAGATTTTTGTAGCGGGGATTGGAGGGCGGAAACCAATCGCCAATGTCCCCGAGGCCGGCTGCACCCAAAAGGGCGTCTGCGATCGCGTGGAGAAGCGCATCCCCGTCGGAGTGTCCGAGCGTTCCCTTTTCAAAAGGAATTTTGAGTCCCCCGAGATAAAACGGTCTCCCGGAAACGAGCCGGTGCGTGTCCCGGCCGAAGCCGGCCGTCACCGGCAGGGCCTCCTTCTGGGCCAGGAAAGCCTCCGCGAAACTCAAATCTTCCTTCGTGGTGATCTTCACGTTCCACTCTGAATGAGGGAGAATCTTGACTCGGGCACCGATCGACTCCAAAAGGGACGCCTCATCCGTCGCAAGAAAGGCTTTTGAATTGTTCTTGTAAGCCTTCAGAAGAATCGAACGCCGAACGAGCTGAGGTGTTTCGGCCTCGAAGAGGTCCTCGCGGTCGACCGTCCCGAGCACACGGCCATTTCCCGGAGCCACCCGTTTCAGGGTCGGAACAACCGGACGTCCTAAAATGATCCCGTCACTCTGAGAACCTTTTCGGAGGAGTTCTTGCACCCTCTTCTTCGGCGGAAAGGGACGGGCTCCGTCGTGCACCAGAATCCAATCAGAACGGGGAGAGCTTTTTCGAAGCGCGTTCCAAACCGATTCCGCCCGGGTTTTTCCTCCCCTTACCAAACGAATGGGGGACCCGGAGGGTCTTCCTTTGAGAAGGTGGGTCCGGACCCAAGGCTCGGTCCCGGGAGGAATGACCAAAAGAATTTCTCGGATCTCTCGAATTCCTTGGAACGCGTCTAGCGTGTGGGCAAGAATCGGCTTCCCGCCCAGAGAAAAGAAAAGTTTGCTGCGGCTCGGGCCTTGCTTTGGCCCGCTCAGGAACCTCTGTCCCGATCCCCCTGCCGCAATAATGACACTGACACTCATCCCTGCCGGCGCGACGGCTCCTCTTGGTCTTCAACCTTGGCGAAGATCATCCGGCCCGCCTGGGTTTGAAGCACGCTCGTGACAATGACCGTCATCGTCTGCCCGATCCGCTTGCGGCCGTTATCGACCACGACCATCGTTCCGTCGTTGAGGTAGGCCACGCCCTGATCGTGTTCCTTCCCCTCTTTGAGGATCTTCACCTGCATCGCTTCGCCCGGCATCACGACCGGTTTGACGGCGTTGGCGAGCTCATTAATATTGAGCACCTTGACGCCTTGAAGCTCTGCTACCTTGTTGAGGTTGTAGTCGTTGGTGAAGACTTTCGCGTTCAGTGCCTGGCCCAGTTTGACGAGTTTCGCGTCCACGGTGGGAAACTCCGGGAAATCCATTTCCTGGATTTTCACGTCGAGGTTGGGATTGGCCTTCATTCGGTTGAGGATCTCAAGGCCCCGTCGGCCGCGATTCCGTTTGAGGGGGTCCGAGGAGTCCGCAATGAGCTGGAGCTCCTTCAGGACAAACCGGGGAAGGACGAGACGGCCGCTCAAAAAATGCGTTTCGGCAATGTCGGCAATCCGCCCGTCGATAATGACGCTCGTATCGAGGAGGATGATCTCCTCTCCGGCCCCCTTCCCCTCGAGCTTCACAAAGGGAATGACGAAGCTGAATTCATCCTGTCCCCGGAGGACCGTTACCGCCCCCAAATAACCGAAAAGGATGGCCGTAACGACACTGAAAAGCTCCAAGGCCTCCTGGCTAAGCCCGGCGCGCTGGGCGACTCCCATGATCAGACGGTGGACCAAAAGTCCCAGGCACATCCCGAGGAGGACGGAAAGGACGTTTCGGACCGTGAACCGTTTAAAAAAGGCGTCGATGAAAAGGATCAGGACGCCAAAGGCGAGACCGGTAACCGCTCCAAACCAAACCCCTTGCGGCAGAGGAAGCTGAGAGAGCCACTGGAGTTGCAAAAGGTAACCCAAGAAGGTGAACAACACGAGGATAAGAATCCTGATGACAAGAGCCATGGTAATCACTCCTTTTGATGATATTGATGATCATATTTACAAACTCAATGATTTGATTCAGAACCATTAGACAAAGGGAACCCATTTGACATCCTTCTGATCTGTCCGTTTGAGAAGTTTCCACGGGTGCGTCTTGATCTCCTGGACAAAAGAGCGCATCTCTTGGTAAAGCTCCTCCTCGCTTACAAGTTTTCCGACCGTCCCTTCGCCCTTATCAACTCTCGCAAGCACCGACTCAAGCGACTGGGCCGAGGCATTCAAATGCTTCAGCGTTTCGGCCAAATCCGTCTCCGATCCGGTCAGGAGCTCATTGAGTGTCCGGGAGAGTGTGGCGACGTTCTGGATCGTTTCCCGGATCGCCCGTTCGTTCTCCTTATCTTCGACCCCCGCTCTCAGTTTACCTAAGATGGCCTCGAGGTCGGCTGCGATCTCGTTGGCCCGATCCACGAGGATTTCTACGGGTACGGGGTCGATCCCCTGAACGGTCGCTCCATCCTTCAGATAAGGGACATTTCCGGTCTGGGGGGTAATCTCAATGTGGGGCTCGCTCAGAATGTGCGTCCCACGAACGCTAAACGTGTAATTTTCCCTGATTTCAAATTCCTTTGCAATGAAAAGTTGCAGCTCAACGTGCGTCTGGCCCGTCTGCTTGTCCTCCTGAAGGTCCACCAGCGTCACCTCCCCCACCCGAACGCCGGCCATCCGGACCGGGGCCCCCTTGTCGAGGATGCTGACGTAGTTGAAGACCACTTTGAGCCGGTAACCCGGCCGAATGAGGTAGACGCCACTCACGAAAAGAACCACCAGGCTTAGCAGAACAAAACCAAAGATAACGAAGGTCCCTACCAGGACTTCCGCCCGCGCTTTCTTCATGTCGGCTCCTTAGGCTAGTGACACCATTGTGGCATTAATCGGGCCCTTCTTTCAATCAGAAGTAATGGGCCCCTTCGCGGAACCTGTGATGAACTGCCGGATGACCGGGTCGCTTGTGTTTTCGATCTCCTGAGGCGTTCCCATCCCGATGATTTTCCCTTCGTAAAGCATCGCAATCCGGTCGGCAATCTTGTAAGCACTTTTGAGATCGTGCGTCACGGTCACAGTCGTGGTGCGAAGTTTATGTTTCATTTCAACAATGAGGTCGTTGATTCCGTCCGCCATGATCGGATCGAGTCCGGTGGTAGGTTCGTCGTAAAGAATGATCTTGGGATCGTTACAGATCGCGCGCGCGAGACCCACCCGCTTTTTCATGCCGCCTGAAAGGGACGACGGCATCAAATCCTCAATCCCCACGAGGCCGACCAGCCGAAGTTTTTCCGTGACCTTTTCCAAAATCACCTCGGGAGGTAATTCGGTGTGCTCGAACAAAGAAAAGCCGACATTCTCAGCGACGGAAAGAGAATCGAAAAGCGCCGCGCTCTGGAAGAGCATTCCCAGTTTCAGGCGAAATTGATCAAGCTCCCTCGGCGTGAGCGAAAAGATGTCGACCCCGTCAATCGAAACCTTTCCCTCGTCCGGCTCCATGATGCCCATAATATGTTTTAAAAGGACGCTTTTCCCACAGCCCGAGCGGCCGATGATCACGAGCGCCTCCCCGGTTTGGATCTCGAGGTTCAGCCCCTGGAGGACATGGTTCCCGTTGAAGGTCTTGTGAAGATTTTGAATCTGGATCATTCGTTCCGCCTCGCCCTCAGATCAGATAAAAGACCGCCGTAAAGAAGGCGTCCAACGCGATGATCAGGACCAACGCCGTCACGACCGCTAGGGTGGTGGAACGCCCGACCCCTTCCGCCCCCCCTTCCGTCTTGAATCCAAAATAACAGCCGACGATCGAGATCACCGTCCCGAAGATGAAAGCCTTGGCGAGACCTGACAGGATGTCCTTGATCATGAGGACTTGGATGGTACGCTTGATGTACTGGTGGGAGCTGATGCCCAGTTTAAAGACGCAAACAAAATATCCGCCGAGCATTCCGATGCAGTCCGCGTAAATCGTAAGAAAGAAAAGCATGAAAAAGCCGGCCAGGACCCGAGGCACGACGAGGTATCTCACCGGATCGACCGCTTGGGAACGAAGGGCGTCGATCTGTTCGGTCACTTTCATAGTTCCGATTTCAGCCGCAATCGAAGCTCCGACACGGCCGGCGACCACCATCGCGGTGAGGACTGGCCCCAGTTCGCGCGTCATTGAAAGAGCCACGAGATCCGAAGTGAACTGTTCCGCCGCGAAAAGCCTGAGTTGATAGGCCGACTGCAGGGAAAGGACGACTCCGGTGAAAAGAGAAGTGAGAAAAACAAGCGGAAGGGAGGTCACCCCGATCCGGTTCATCTGATCCAACGTGTGATGCCACCGGAGAGGGGTCGTGAAAAGGGTCGCGACTGCGTCTCGGAGGAGGAGCGTGATCCCGCCCGCATCCCGGGCCAGATCAATGGAACGCTCTCCCAGTCTACCGAGCCAGAGCCGGACCGATACGGCCCGGCGAAGCGTATCGAAGCGGCCGTTCATTCTCTAGAACCTGATCTTGGGCCCCACGAGGGCGTGAGCTTCTTCGGGATCTTCTCCGTTCGAATCCTGAACCCCCGCTCCCACATCCAACCCCAGGGTCACGTCTTTTCCGACCGGCTTGTCCGCCTCGATCGCCGGTTCATCCCCTTTCCAATAAATGCTCATCCCTTTCCAAATCACGTAATGATCCGGCCTCTGAATCTGAATGCCGTGGAGGAAATTTTTGAGACGGAGATCGAGGGCCCCAATCAGTCGAAAGGTGTTTCGCCCCTTAAAGATTTTCGAATCGTGAAGCTGCAAGGAGGGCGGAAACCCCTGGAACTGAATCACGGCGCGGTCAAATTCAATCTGAGAGATCGTCCCGTCCTTGATCGTAAAATAGCCCTGCACCTCGGGACGCTTCGCTTCTCCGCGTAACTTCAGTTTCCCCTCGAGACTCCCGGTCAGGTTCGAAGGAATCGGCCGCCCAGCGAAACTCCGGAGCTCAGCCAAAGGAAAGCCGCTCATTTGAAATACGAGATCCTCTCGGGCCTCTCCCGCCTGCAAGAGAATCTTGCCATTAAGCTGAAAGACCCCGCCCCAGCGAAGATCCAGCCCGCTCACCCCTTCAGAACCCAACTCAAAGGTTCCCTGAAAATCCTCAAGCGGTTCGTATTCCAAAATGAAATAGTCCGTCTGAATCTCGCCCCGAAAACGGGGGCTCGTATCCCCTGCCTGTCGGAGCAGAGGAGCCAGCCGAATTTTCCCCGACACCACCCAGTCAAGGTGATTGATCAACGCGTGGTCGAGATGAAATTCCGTTTCAAATTCAAGCCGACTCAGACTGGAACGGATTTGGAACCGGCGCCGGTCCTGCCCGAAACTGAGAGCGTAGCTACCGCTCGACTGGTCAATCTCCCCCTCGCCTTGATATCCGAAAGGAAGTTCCAAACTCTGAAGGAGGATCTTCTTATCCTCCCGGCTCACTTTCCCCCGGAAGGGATAAGCCTCACTCACCCAGAACCACTCCCCTGAAAGCTGGTGGGTCTCAAAATCGGCCTCAAGCGAAAAACGGAACGGGGTCTTCCCTTTCTTGTGGCTCATATTCAAAACAATCCGGGGCTCTTTCTGCCAACGCTCAATAGTTCCCTTCCACTGCACGCTCCAATCGTGAAAGAGACTCGCCAGTCCGGCGATTTCAATTGATTCCTCACTGATTCTAAATTTTCCTCGAATTTTTCTTAAAGGGACCCCGCTTTCCGGAAGGAAGGTCACGCCATCAAGTTCCACTTCAAGTTCATAATCACGAAATGCGGGGTCGGTCTCTCCCCGGACTTTGATCGATCCTGTGGCAACGCCGGCGAGATCCGAGCTCAGCTCCAGCCTAATCCGTCCCCGCGCGTCCGGTTTCGCCTTGAAGTGAACCCGGGTGAGCCGAATTTCCTGGCCCTTCCCTCCCCAGGGATAAAAAAACTCTCCGTCCCGGATTCTTAGTTCCGCGAGAAGGTTCTTCGCCTTTTCTCCCCCCACCGTCTCAAGAAAAGGAAACGGGAAGGCTTGCGACTGAAAACGGATCTTCGGTTCATTCAGGATCACGACGCTAGGAATCCGGAAATCTCGGCGGATGAAGTTCAGAAGGCCGTAACCGAGGACGAGTTGGTCAATTTCACCCAGGGAAAAATGAGATTGGGACACCGTCCCTTTCATCTCAATTTGCTGGAGCGCAATTCTCGCCGGAGGAAGGTATTGAAGGCGCCCGATCCGGGTTTCGGTTCCCAGGACTTCGCTCGCTTTCGATTCGGTAAAACGGAGGATATCCGCCTGATTGAGCCGGGCCTGGGCGAACTGGTAACCTCCCCCAAAGACCGCGAGGACTACGAGCGAAAAAAGAAGGAAACGTCTGCGCTTATTCGGCCGGGATTCCGTCACGAACTTTTCTCAAAAGTGACAATTTCCCCGCGAAGCTCCGCTCGGATCTTGTCCCCTTCCTGGAATTTTCCTGAGAGGATATCTTCAGCCAGAACGTTTTCCAGATACTTCTGGATGGTCCGTTTGAGGGGCCGGGCCCCAAACTGCGAATCGTACCCTTTGTCGATGAGAAACTTGGCCACTTCGGGAGAGAGAGCGAAGTCCATCTTTTTCTCTTTAAGCCGCGCCTTCAATTCTTTCAGTTCAAGCTCGATGATCTGTTCCAAGTCTTCGCGACGGAGCGAATGGAAAACTATGAGGTCGTCGACGCGGTTCAAGAACTCGGGGCGGAAAACTTTTTTCACTTCGTCCATGAGCTTCCGCTTCATGGCTTCGTAGGTTTCTTCTTCCCCTCGGGGACGGAAGCCGAGCTCCCCCTGTTTTTGAATGAGGTCCACACCCACATTGGAGGTCATAATGATGATCGTGTTTCGAAAGTCCACCTTCCTGCCAAACGAATCGGTGAGCCTTCCGTCCTCCATCATCTGAAGGAGGATATTGAAAACATCGGGGTGGGCCTTTTCGATTTCGTCAAAGAGGACCACCGAGTAAGGACGCCGCCTCACCTTCTCCGTGAGCTGTCCCCCCTCTTCGTACCCCACATAGCCGGGAGGCGCCCCCACGAGACGAGACACGTTAAATTTCTCCATATACTCGGAGCAGTCGACCGTAATCACCGCGTCCTCGTCGCCAAACATAAACCCGGCGAGGGCCCGCCCCAGAAGCGTTTTCCCCACGCCCGTCGGTCCCAGAAAGACAAACGCCCCAATCGGCCGTTTGGGACTCCGAAGGCCGGAACGGGAACGCCGGACCGCATTCGAAATCGCGTGAATCGCTTCCTCCTGGCCAATGACGCGCTTATGAACCTCGTCCTCCATCCGGAGAAGCCGCGTGGTCTCTTTTTCTTCGAGACGAGCGAGCGGGACGCCAGTCCACTTGGAGACAATCGTGGCGATGTCCTCTCCCGTCACTTGAATCTCCACTTCGGATTTGGACTCTTTCCAGTTCTTCCTCAACTTAGCGAGTTCGTCCTTTTTCTTTCTTTCTTCGTCGCGGAGCTTGGCCGCGCGCTCGAAGTCTTGACCCTTGATCGACGCCTCTTTTTCGGTTTTGAGCTGTTCGATCTCAGTCTCGAGCTTTTTCAAATCTTTCGGAAGCGTGGTCACGGAGAGCCGTGCCCGTGAACCTGCCTCGTCCATCAGGTCAATGGCTTTGTCCGGAAGAAACCGGCCCGATATGTAACGGTCGGAAAGGAGCGCGGCCGCTCCCAGCGCTTCATCAGTGATCTTGACCCGGTGGTGCGCTTCGTATTTGTCCCGAAGACCCTTCAAAATTTCGATCGTCTCTTCCACGTTCGGCGGATCGACAATGATGGTTTGAAACCGTCTCGCGAGCGCGGCATCTTTCTCAATATATTTTCGGTATTCATCGAGCGTGGTCGCGCCAATGCATTGAATCTCTCCCCGTGAAAGGGCCGGTTTCAAGATGTTGGAGGCATCGATCGCCCCTTCCGCGCCTCCCGCCCCGACCAGGGTGTGAAGTTCATCGATAAAAATGATGACATTTTCGGAACGGCGGATTTCATCCATCACCGCCTTGATCCGCTCTTCAAACTGTCCGCGGTATTTCGTCCCCGCCACCATTAAGGCCAAATCCAAAACCACGATCCTTTTCTCGAGAAGGATTTCGGGAACGTCCCCCGTGACGATCCGCTGAGCGAGCCCCTCTACGATCGCGGTCTTACCGACACCCGCTTCTCCCAAGAGAACCGGGTTATTCTTTGTGCGGCGTGCCAAAATCTGCACGACACGCTCAATTTCGTTCTCGCGGTTTACGACGGGGTCAAGCTTCCCGTCGCGGGCAAGGGTCGAAAGGTCCCGGCCAAAGGAATCAAGGGCCGGGGTCTTGGTTTTGGTCTTCGCGCCCCCCCCCACCGTTGGCGTTCCTCCTCCACCCCCTCCGGGCGCTGAAGAGCCCAGGAGTTTAATCACTTCTGCGCGAACCTTGTTGAGATCAAGCCCCACATTCATCAGCACGTGACTGGCCACCCCTTCCCCCTCCTTAATCAGACCCAGCAAAAGGTGTTCCGTGCCAATATAGTTGTGGCCGAGGCGCCGTGCCTCATCCATGGCAAGCTCAATCACTTTTTTCGCTTTGGGGGTAAAAGGAATGTCTCCTGAGACGATCGTGCTGGGGCCGAATTGCACCAGTTTCTCCACTTCGAGACGAATGGTATCAAGAGAAAGGCCGAGATTCTGCAGAACGGCGGCGGCCACACTCTCCCCCTCTTTGATGAGCCCCAAAAGAATGTGCTCCGTTCCGATGTAGTCGTGGTTAAAGCGCTTGGCCTCCTCTTTGGCGAGGATAATCACTTTACGGGCTCTTTCAGTAAATCGATCAAACATAAAAGGCTTAACTCCTTTTCTCGGTTATTATATCAAGATTGAGGTCTCGAGATTATATCGGAACCGTTTTTAACGTTTCACGAATCAGGTCGGCCCGACGCACGTCCCGCTCTGAGGCCCCCAGCGCCCGACCGTTGAGCTTCTGAAGGTGGGCCGGCTGGGTCAGGAGAAAGAGCCGATTCAGTTCCTGGTACGTAACGTTTTGGAAAAACCCCAGGTCAACCCCGAGTCTCAAAAGCGACAAGAGCTGAACGGACTCCCCGGAGGAAATCACCCGCGACGACTTCAAGGTCCCGAGCGCTCTCCAGACCTGATCTTCAAATTTTGACTTTCTTTTGTCCAGGAGATAACGCCGCGCCCCCTCTTCGTGGGAGATCATCTGATGGATCACTTTCTCGAGTCCGGAGATGATTTCCTCTTCGTTCTGCCCGAGGGTGACCTGGTTCGAGATCTGGAAAAAGTTCCCGCTCGCCTGGCTCCCCTCCCCGTAAAGGCCGCGAGTGGCCAAGTTGAGTTTGGCCAACGCTTGAAGCACCTTGTTCACCTGTTTGGTGATCACGAGGGCGGGGAGATGAAGCATACACGAAGCGCGAATTCCCGTCCCAACGTTCGTGGGGCAGGCGGTCAGATACCCGAAATTGGTGTGAAAAGAGAAGGCCATCTGTTTCTCAAGTTCGTCCACAATTTCATTGGTGATCCGCCAGGTTTCGTTGATGGCGAAACCGGATTGAAACACCTGAAGCCTCAGGTGATCCTCCTCCAAAACCATGAGACTCACGACTTCCTGGGGATTGATCGCGACCGCCTTCTCTCCCTGCTCCACGGCGTGTTCGCGGCTGATCAGGTGCCGCTCGAGAAGAAATTGCTTGTCGAGCTCCGTCACGTCGTGATAACGGACAAAAAGGACATTTTTCAAAGCCGGAGTCTGCAAAACCGCGTCTTCGACGAGGTCGATGACCTCCTCCTCCTGTTCCTTCGTGAGCTTGGACAGAAAAGGAAATCCCGCCAGGTTCCGAGCCAGGCGAATCCGGGAACTGACGACCACGTCGGCATTGGGTCCCTTCCCCCGCAGCCACTCTGTCGGATTCTGCAAAAATTGATCGACGGGCGTACTCATTGCGACTTTTTCTTTCCTTTCTTCATCTTCTCTTCCATCTGCTGGATCTGATCACGGAGCCGTGCCGCTTCCTCAAAGGCTTCCTGATCAATCAACTTCTGGAGCCGGTTCTGGAGTTCCCTGAGCTCCTGGGTCGGCCGAAGTGTCGGCGAAAGGCGTGACGGCCGCTTTCCCGTGTGCTGGGTCGAATGCTGAACCCGCTTGATCAGGGGAAGCAGAAGCTTTGAAAACGATTCGTAACATTCCGGGCAACCCAAGCGGCCGGTCCGTCCAAACTCTTCGTACGTGAGGCCGCAATTCATGCATTTCAGGAGGGTCTTCTCGCCCCCGGCCGCGAACTCCTTCGCCAGGTCGGCAAAACCGCTCAAAAGGTCGCTCACGTTAAAATGGGTCTTGAATTCCGTCCCCTTTTCGTGGGCGCAGGTCTCGCAAAGGTGGACCTCCACCATCTGATCGTTTACGATCTCGGTCAGGTGGATCGTCGCTTCGTTCGAACCGCAAATGTTACAGACCATTTTGATCCCTCTCTTTGCCTTCCAATTATAGCATTGGGGGCAAAGTCCATACCAAGGCATCCCTAAAGCGAGTACCGGACCCCGTCTTTTTTCGTAACCTCATGAAATGCCTTCATCAACGAACAGGTCAGAGGCCCCGGTTTTCCCTGTCCGATCGTCCGTCCGTCGAGCTTGACGACCGGAATGATCTCAGCCGCTGTGCCGGTAAGGAACATCTCTTCAGCATTAAAAAGATCGTGCCGGGTCAGAATCCGCTCCTCCACGGCCACCTTCTTTCGACGGGCAATTTCCAGGATCGCTCCCCGCGTGATCCCCCGGAGAACCCCCACATAGTCCGGCGGGGTCATCAACACCCCTCCCTTGACCATGAAGACGTTGTCGCCGGTGCATTCCGCGACGTAACCTTGATGATTCAAAAGGAGCGCCTCCATACAGCCCGCCTGGGTGGCCTCAATCTTGGCCAGAATGTTGTTGAGGTAGTTGAGCGACTTCAGGGCCGGATTGACCGCTTCCGGAAGATTTCTCACCGTCGGAACCGTGATGATCTCGAGCCCCTTCTTGTAGAGCCGGTCCGGATAAAGAACGATCTTGTCCGTGATCATGATCACGGTCGCCTTCTTGCACTTTTGCGGATCGAGCCCCAAGTCACCGGTTCCCCGCGTGACGACTACTCGGATGTAGGCATCGCGAAGCTGGTTGCGGCGAAGCGTTTCGATAAGGACGCGCGTCAACTCCTTCCGGTCCACCGGAATTTTCAGCATGATCGTGTGCGCCGATTCGAAGAGGCGGTCGAGGTGTTCCTTCAACTTGAACACAAGACCGTTGTAACTTCGGATCCCCTCAAACACCCCGTCTCCGTAAAGAAGGCCGTGGTCAAAGACAGAGATCTTCGCTTCGCTTTTCGGGTACCATTTGCCGTCGATGTAAACTTCAAGTTCCATTCAGTCTTTCTCCTCCCGTGTCAATCAGCCGATCCGAATCGTTTCTTTCGTTAATAAGCCTTCATGAAGGCGGAACACATTCTCATACCGTCGCGCCGTTCTTTCATCGTGCGTAACGATCACAAGCGCCAATCCCTTTTCGCGGTGAAGCCCGGTCAGGACTTCAAACACCGTTTCGGCGGTTTCGTCGTCAAGGTTTCCCGTCGGTTCGTCGCAAAAGAGAATCTCAGGTTCATTCATCAAAGAACGGGCAATCGCAGCCCGCTGCTGTTCTCCCCCGGAAAGCTCCGAAGGGAAGTGCCCTTCTCGTCCCCGAAGCCCGACCCGGCGGATCAGCTCTTTCGCACGGCCCGGATTCGCGTTCCCCCCCATCTGGGAAGGAAGCAGCACGTTTTCAAAAAGAGTGAATTCCGGCAAAAGATGAAAGAACTGAAAAATAAATCCAATCCTTCGATTTCGGTAAGTCGAGAGTTCCTTCTCATTCATCTGACTGAGATCGGTGCCTCTGAAGAAAATCCTCCCTTCCGTCGCACGGTCAAGGCCTCCCAGAAGATGAAGGAGGCTCGACTTGCCGGAACCGGAGCGCCCCACCACAAACGCCAGCTCTCCCTCAGACAATGAAAAGTCGACTCCCCTCAGGACAGCAATCGGACCTTCCGGCGTGGGGTAGTCCTTATGAACTTTCTCGGCAATCAAGAGCTTCCCCTTACTCATACCGAAGCGCCTCCACCGGATTGAGCGAAGCGGCGCGCTGGGCCGGATAAATTCCGGCGAAGACCGAAATCAAGAGTGCGAGGACCACCACGGTCACCACATCGGTCGGGTTAATTTCCGTCGGGATCTGATCAAAGTAATAAATGTCGCTTGGGAATACCGAAAGCCCCGTGGTCTCCTCGATAAAATCCGCCACCGGATTCAGGTTCCACGCCAAAAGGAGCCCCAGAACGGAACCCAAAATCACTCCCAGGAAGCCGTAGCTGAATCCTTCGAGAATAAAAATCTTCCGGATGCTTTTTCGCGTGGCGCCCAAGGCCCGAAGAATGCCGATGTCTTTCGTCTTTTCCATCACCACCATGATCAAGGTCGAAACGATATTGAACGCTGCGACGAGAACGATCAGGGCCAGGAGAATTGTCATCACGTTCTTTTCCACCTGAAGCGCGTTAAAAAAATTCCGGTTCATGTCGTACCAGGAGCGGACGAGGAAATCGGCGCCCAATTCCGATTGAAAGATTCCTTTCAACTTTTCTGCCTGGTCGATATCCCGGAAGCGGAGGCTCAGGCCGGTGACCCGATTCCCGAGATGGTAAAGCGTTTGAGCCTCTTCGAGGTTGATCAACGCCAGCCCCGAATCGAAATCGCTCATCCCCAGCCGAAAGACTCCTGCGATCCGAAACGTCCTCGATTCCGCGTGAGTGAGCGAAAAAGCCTTCCCCTCCTCCACAAAGGGGACGATTAAGGAAACCGATTCTCCCGGCCCAACGCCCAAGATCCTCGCCAGGCTCTCCCCCAAAATGAGGGCGGGCAGTTCCCGCCGCTCGGTCCGCGTCCTGAATCCGAAGAAGCTCTTCTTCATTTGAATCTCTTCCACGGCCTCAAAGTCGAGCTTTCCCCAGCGAAGGGATTTTCCGAAGATCGCGAGATTGTCTCGATTCCTATCGATCCCTTTCACGACCACGCCAATTGCATTGGATTCTGAACGAAGGATCGCCTGCCCCTCGATAAATCCCGCCACCGTTTCCACCTCCGGGCGGTTCCAGGAACGGATTTTCGTCACGAGCGCTTCGGGCTGATCGACCCCGTTCACCTTCTCAATCCGAAGGTGCGGGTGGACGCTCACAATTTTTGATTTCAGCTCCTGATCAAAGCCGCTCATCACGGCCAAAACCACAATGAGCGCCATCACGCCGACCGCAACCCCTAGGATGGAAATGAGGGAGATGAGGGAAATGAATCCCGTTTTTCTTCTCCGCGTGAGATGCCTCAAAGCGATCCAGGATTCGTATTTCACTCGGGAGCCTTCTCCGCTTCTTTGGCTTCGGGGCGAAGCTGCGGGAAAAAAACGACTTCCCGGATGGAGGGGCGGTTCGTCAGGATCATCACGAGACGGTCGATCCCGATGCCAAGTCCACCGGCCGGAGGCATTGCATATTCGAGGGCCAGAAGAAAATCCTCATCAACCTGTTTGTTTCCTCCGATGATCTCCACCTGTTTTTCAAGCTTTTCCCGTTGAATCACCGGATCGTTCAACTCCGAGAAGGCGTTTGCGATCTCGATCTTTCCAATGTAAAGCTCGAACCGGTACGCCAGCTCCGGATCGTCATCTTTGGGTTTACAGAGGGGTGTGAGCTCCGCGGGGTAATCGATCACAAACGTCGGGTTCCAGAGATCCGGCTCCACAACCGCTTCAAAGACAGCGTTCAAGATATCGATCTCTTCGTGGGTTGGGTCGAATTCGATCTTGAGCCTCTTGGCTTCCTTCTTGACGTCCGCCTTTCTCCAGTCAACTTTCGTCCTTTCCTGCAAAGCGTCGTAGAAAGAAATCCGCTTCCAGGGCCTTTTGAACGACATTGTCTTTTCACCGTAAGCGATTTCCTCTTTTCCGTGAATCTTCTTCACGAGGTGCGTAACGAGCTCCTCGGTCAGAGACATCATATCGTTGTAATCCGCGTATGCCTGGTAAAGTTCCATCATTGTAAATTCGGGATTATGGCGGATCGAAATCCCTTCGTTTCGGAAATTCCGGTTGATTTCGTAGACCTTTTCCATCCCCCCCACAAGGAGCCGCTTGAGATAAAGTTCTGGCGCCACGCGGAGGTAAAGATCCGTATCAAGCGTCTCGTGGTGCGTCACAAAGGGACGGGCCCTCGCGCCTCCCGGGATCGGTTGCATCATCGGAGTTTCCACTTCGAGAAAATCCCGCCCGTCCAGGAATTGACGGATTTCACGAATGATCTCACTTCGCTGGCGAAAGGTCTTCCGGACTTCGTCGCTTACGATCAGATCAACGTATCGGTGGCGGTAACGCGCCTCCACGTCCTTAAGGCCGTGCCACTTTTCGGGAAGGACCTGAAGGATTTTGGAGAGGAGCACAAACTTTTCCACTTTAATGGTCCGCTCCCCCATCTTGGAGGTAAAAAGCGTTCCGTCCACCCCCACGACGTCCCCAAGATCAAGCCGGAGAAGCCGTTCGTACCCTTCAGGACCCAGGGCATCTTCCTTGGCGTAAACTTGAATCTTCGCCCCCTCGTCTTTGACGTCGCCGAAGGTGCTCTTCCCGTGACTCCTCCGAGCCATCAGACGTCCCGCAATTCGGACCTTCTTGTTCTCCTCGAAATGGGCTAGGACGTTACGAATCGGCTCGATCGGGAAGAAACGTTCCCCGTAGGGGCGGACCCCTTCCTTGAGGTAGGCTTCCCGTTTGGCTTTGCGTTCGCGGACAAGTTCAGATTCAGAAATCATGACCTTCCAGAATTGTTATAACTTTAAGCAGCGATTATAGATGAGGGATTTTTGGGTGTCAAAGTCTGTTTCGGGTGGGGCTTCAAGACAGACTGCCGGCCGAATGGCTTAATGAGCACCAGGGCGAGGGGAAGAAGGACCAGCGTGCAAACCAAGGAAAAGAGGATCGTAAGGCCGGTCAAGATACCGAAGAAGAAGGTCGGTCGAAAACTTGCGAAGACGCTTGAGGCGAATCCAAACACGAGAATCATCGTCGTTACAACCATCGCCTGCCCAATATTTCGATAGGTGTGGTGAAGCGCCTGGAGATAATGACGCCTTCGGTCGAACTCGTAACGAAACCGGTAAAGAAACTGGATCGAGGCGTCCACCACCAGCCCCAGAACCACGCTGGAAATCATGGCCATCGGCGTCGAAAGCTCGATTTTGAGAAAGCCCATGAGTCCGTAGAGGCCGACGATGGGAATCAGATTTGGAATCGCAGCGAGGAGCGCCATCTTCCAGGAGCGAAAGAAAAGCGCAATCAGGCCCAAAATGATCAAGAAAGCCACGCCCAGGCTCACGATCTGGTTTGAGACAAGCTGCTCCGACATCTGTCCAAGGAGGACAACGCTTCCTGTGATTCGAACCTCGTACTCGCTTCCAAAATTTTTTCCCACGTAATCCCGGATTCGATCCTCAAGGGCGCTTCCCTTCTCAGTCCCTACTGCTTTCATTCGCGCCTCAAGCCGCGTGTGACGAAAATCCCGGGAGAGAAAACTCCAAAAGTCGGGGTTGTCCGATTCGGCCATCTTTTCCAGGTAGTCTTGGACTGTCTTGTCTTCGTCCGGAATTCGGAACTCTGCCTCGCTCCCCATCCGAGCCTGGTGAACCTTCTTCACGAGCGTCACCAGGGAATTGACCTTGGTGATCTCAGGCTCCGTTTCGATATATTGAGCGAGCGCTTCAATTTTTTTCAACGTCTCGACCGTCCCCAAAGGTTCTTTGTCACGTCTTTCGATTGCGAGTCCGAGCGAATAGACTCCCGCCAGCCGTTCGTCCATGAAGCGAGTCGCCTCCGCAAGCGGCGATCCCGCCGGAAGATCCCGGACAAGGTTTGTGTCGACTCGAATTCCACGAATTCCAAAAATCGAAAGAATGAGGAGAAGCGCCGCTCCGCAGATCAGGAACCATTTCATGCTGAACTCGATTTTTTCGAGATAGAAGATCACTGCTTGGTTGAAGAAATGCCTCTCGGTCTCAATCTTTAACCGGTCTTGAAAGGGGAGCAAAGGCAGAAGCATCGGAGTCAAGATAATCGACACGACGTAGGAGTAAACAGCCCCGAGCGCCGCAAAAACGCCAAAGCTCTGCACGGCTGGAACCGGGCTGAGAAGAAGAGAGAGAAAACCGGCGGCAATGGTAGCCTCGGTCAGAAGACAAGGGACCCCCAAATGAGCGACGGTGACCGAAATACATTCCCTCAAGTCCCGGTGGTGCGGCCGAAGTTCCGAAAAAAGGTTGATGAGATAAATAGCGTTCGTCACGGAAACGATCATCACCACCGGAGCCAGGAGAGAGTTAATCAGGTTGAGGGCCCGCCCCGTGAGTGCAATCGTGCCAAAGGTCCAAATGAGGGTCATAAAAACTACCGACATTGCAATGACGACGCTCGGGAAGTTTCGGTAAATAAAAAAGGTGGCTAAAATGAGAAAGACTGTGACGATGGGGACAAAAACCATCTGATCCCTTCGGATCGCATCGATCAAATCGTAGTGCTCCACCGGGGAACCGGCGACGTGAAAGCGTGCCCCCGGCCAATGAAAAGAATCCAGAAGCTTTCGAAGGTCTCCCACGTAGCCGGCAAGGAAATTCGAATCTTTCGGTTTCGCTTTCAAACGCACTAAAATCGCAGCGACCGTGCCGTCCTGGGAAATAAGATTTCCCTGGAAAAAGGGATTCGCGAGAACCTCCTGTTTGAATATTTCAACTGGCTTCTCCCGTTCCAAGACCCCGGCAATCGCAGGCTCCACCTTCACTCCGAGAACCTTGTGTTTGATATCCAGGGCGTTTGTGAGACTCGCCACCCGGTCAACCCGCTCGTCTTGCGAGAGACGATCCGTGAGGGCTCGGGTCCTTCGGAGGTTCCGCAGGGTCCAATAACGAGGAGTTTCGATCGCAATGGCAATTAAGTTGTCGCTTCCGAAATGATCCCGAAATTCCCGATAAAAGTGGTATTCGGGAGTATTTTTGGCAAAGAGGGTTTCGGTCGACGGATCAATCTTTAACGACGGGACAGAAGCAGCGAGGAAAAGGGTGGCAAAGACCAGGGCAGCCAGAAGAGGCCACCGGAACAGATGAATCAGTTCACCGACTTTTCCGAAGAATTTGCTCATTTTTGTGATATTCTAAAGGCTCACTCGCCCCAATGAACAGCCTTTTAACGCTTTTCTTTTTCCTGACCGCCCTGGTTTGGCTTTGGCGGGGCTGGAAAGCCTTGAGGGCCCTTTCGGATAACCCTCAGATTCAGCCGCTCGTTTCCACTTCGGCTCCCCTTCCTGAGGTCTCTCTCCTTCTCGCCGTCAAAAATGAAGAGTCGAACCTCCGAGCCTGTCTCGAAAGGCTCCTTGCACAGAGTTACCCTTCGCTTGAGATTATCGTCATTAACGACCATTCGGTAGACCGAACTCCCGAAATCCTTCAGGAATTCATCAGCGCTTACCCGGGAAGGATCCGCCTCCTGGACGCCCCGTCCCTTCCTCAAGGGTGGACCGGTAAGAACTGGGCGATTCACCAAGGGATTCCTCACGCTCAGGGAAAGTGGCTCCTTTTTACGGACGCCGACACCCGCCACGAACCGTGGGCCCTTGTAAGCGCCGTGACTCACGCCGAGCAAAAGGGCTTTGATCTCATCACCCTTTCTCCCCGTTGTCTGACCGAGGGCTTCTGGGAAAAGACCCTTCAACCGACGGCGATCGGCTACCTCGCCCACTGGTTTCCTTTTCCGCGGGTCAACGACCCTCGCACCCCGCTTGTTTTCGGGAATGGACAATTCTTCCTGATCCGGAAAAAGGTCTACCACTCTCTGGGGGGGCATGAGAAAGTCAAAGGGGCTCTTCTCGAAGATTTTGCACTGGTCCGGGAAGCCAAAAAACAGGGAAGGCGGATTCAAGCCGCCATCGGGACACAAATCTATGGGACTCGGATGTATGATTCGTTTACGGGAATTTGGCGCGGCTGGCGCCGGATTTTTCTTCACGCCTTTGAAAAAAATCCTCTGTTACTCGCAAGAAGAGTGATTTCAACCTTTACCTTTTCTTTTCTCCCCTTCTTTCTTTCCATCTTCTTCCTTTCCTGGTATCTTGCCGGCACCTCCGGATCGATCGCCCTGAAAAGTCTCGTTACATTGACACTTTTAGGGATTCTTTTTTCCGCCTGGAAGACCTACCAAGTGATTGGTGCGAAGCGGCGCTATGCTCTCCTCCACCCTCTTGCGGGACTGATTCTTGCGGGGATTCTTGCCGATGCGACTTGGCTGGCCCTCCAAAAAAAAGAAGTGGAGTGGCGTTAGGGCCGGACGAAATACCCTTTCTCAAGCGCGTAATCGATGATCTTTTTGAGGAAGGCGAGATCGGTCTTGGGGAAAGGAATTCCGGAGCCTTCGAGGGCGTGGCGCGTGTTCTTGGTATCAAAGGTGAGTGAACTCCCGAGATAACCCAAGTAGGGCTTGAGCGTCGGGAAGACCTCTTTTTCTGACGGCTCGAGATCGGCGATCGAAAACCGGTCCGGGTCGAGCACTTCCACCGGCGGAAAACTCTCGTACTCTTTTTCTTTCTTGACTTCGAGGACCATTTGGAGTGTAGGCGGCTCCTCCGACACCAGATGAAAGGTCTTTCCCAGGGAACTCTTCTGACGCGCGATAAAGAAAGAACCCTTCACCACGAAATCAATCGGGACGATGTTGAACGAATTTTCAAGCCGGGAAGGAATCCGTCTCAAGAAGCCGTGGAGGAAAAGCCGGAAAAAGGGGTAAATGACGTTGAATTCCGAAACGGCGCCTCGAACGGAATCTCCTACCACAATACTGGGACGAAAGATCGTCGCCGGAAGACCTCCCGCTAAGGCTTCGCGAACCTTCTTCTCGGCCAGGAATTTGGTCGCCTCGTAGGCATTGCTGAAGCTCGGGTTTTCCGGAAGCTCGTCTTCCAGCGCGTGAATCGGGGTCAGGCTTCCCGCGACAAAGGCGGTGCTGAAGTAGAAGAACCGCTCAAGCTTCCCTTTAGAAGCCGCTTCCTTCGCGGTTTCTAAGGCGTGAATTGTTCCCTGCAGGTTAATTCGTTCAGCCTCCTCCCAGGCGGCTCCCAAATTCGTGAGGGCGGCCACGTGATAAAATTCGCCGCTTTCCTGGACCACCCGTTTCCAGTCCTCGTCAGAAAGACCGAGTCTCGGCTGTGTCACGTCGCCGGCAAGGACCTCGATCCTCTGGGCTGAGTTTCCGTTGATTCCCATCTTGTGGAACAACTTCTTCACTCGCTCTTCGTGAGAGACGGAGCGCTTCGGGCGAACCAAAAGCAAGAGAAAGTCGTCGGTTTCTTCGAGGAAGGTCCGCACCAGCTCTCTCCCGAGGCCGCCGGTGGCTCCGGTAATAAAAACGGTCTTAGGTCTCGTCATAACGTTTCACCACGAGACAAATATTCTGCCCCCCAAAACCGAAAGAGTTACTGATCGCCACTTCCACTGGAACCTTGCGGGCCGCGTTCGGAACATAATCAAGATCGCAGGCAGGGTCCCGCTCCTCGTAATTGATCGTGGGGGGGACCACCCCGTCCCGAATCGAAAGAAGGCAGGCAATTAACTCCGTCGCCCCGGCCGCCGCAATGAGGTGACCCAGCATTGATTTAATGGAACTGATCGGGATTCGGTAAGCCGTGTCGCCAAAAACCCGTTTCACGGCCTTGGTTTCAATCGCGTCATTGACCGCGGTCGCGGTCCCGTGGGCGTTGATGTAATCGACTTCTTCTGGCGCCACGCCCCCCTTTTTCAGCGCGAATTCCACCGCGCGCCTCGCCCCTTCCCCCTCCGGGTCCATATCGGTCAGGCGGTAGGCGTCGGCCGTCGAACCGTAGCCGACCACTTCGCCGTAGATTTTTGCATTCCTCTCAATCGCGTGAGAAAGCTCCTCAAGAATCAGAACGGCGGCTCCTTCCGAGAGGACAAAACCGTCCCGCTCCCGGTCAAACGGCCGGGAGGCCCGCTCAGGCGCCTCATTCCGCTTGGAAAGGACGGTCAAGAGACTGAAGCCAGCAATTCCCAGCGGGTAAACCATTGAATGGGAGCCGCCCGCTAACACGACGTCGGCGTCTCCTCGTCGAATCCACTCGAAGGCCTCTCCAATCGCCTGGGAGGAAGCAGCGCAGGCCGTGAGACAATTTGAAACCGGACCTTCAACGCCAAATTCACGAGTGAGGTGCTTCACGGTTCTAAACGGTTGAATTTCAAGCTCGCGGCGCGCTTCAAGGAGCGTCTCGCTCCGGGCAAGGTATTTGGACGGGTCGACGATTTTTCCATTGTCTCCCCACGAGGAAGCAACGGTCGCCACAAACCGCTCGAAGTCGATTCCCCAGTCCCCTGCGGCAAAATAAAGTCCGAAACGTTCCGGCTCTCCTGCCCCCCGTTCCAGTTGAGCGTCTTGAAACGCTTCACGGGCCGCCTGCAACGCAAAAAAAGTGGAGCGGCCCGCTTGGGCCCACGCTTCGTTTCGATTTCTCCACTGCGCAAAATCAAAGCCCCGGACCTCTCCGGCAATCCGGACCGGAAATTCACTGGCGTCAAAAAGGGTAATCGGCCCGATCCCTGATTTTCCGGCAAGAAGATTCTTCCAAGTTTCCGGCAAGGAAAGGCCGAGCGGGGTCACCGCCCCCATTCCTGTCACCACGACCCGCCTTCGGTGTCCGTTAGTTCCCATTTTTTCCCACCACGAGCGCGGCGCTCTCGGCCCCCAGTCCAAACGTGTGAAGGAGAAACGTGTGAGCTTCCACTGCGGCCGCCTTTCCTTTCACGAACCGAAGCGGACACCTCGGGTCCGGCTCTTCAAGATTGACCACAGGAGGAAGAACCCCGTTTTGAAGCGCAAGAAGCCCGAGGCAAAGCTCGGGGGCCCCGGAAGCGTCAATCAAGTGGCCCGTGACCGATTTGGTAGCCGTGACCGGGATCTGGTCAATTCCGCTTCCAAAAACACGCGTGAATGATTCCGCCTCAAAAATATCTTCTTCCGGAACTCCGCTTCCGTTGGCGTGGATAAAATGAATGTCTTTCGGGGCTCTTTCGGACTCTTCCAGCGCCTGGCGAAGCGACTCGACCTCGGAATGAGCCTTCGCGCTAAAGCCGAGCACCTCTCCGTAAATCCGGGCGCCTCGCTTCAACGCGTGCTGGCGTTCTTCGAGGACAAAAATCGCCGCCCCTTCCCCGACCACGATTCCGTCTCTTGCGCGGTCAAAGGGACGGTAGACTTTGCCCGGGGTGTGATTTTTCTTGGAAAGAATCCCGAGAAGGTGGAGCCGGGAAAGCCCGACTGCGTTGATCTTGGAATCAGAGGCTCCGGCCAGCATCCAATCGGCGTCCTCGCGCTCGATCACGTGGCACGCCTCCCCCACCGCCTGGATCGCTCCGGTGGAAGAAGTCATTAACGTATTGCTGGGCCCCTTCAAACCATGAAGGATCGAAATATGACAGGCCGGCATATTGGGAAGGTATTTCAAAAGCCAGAGGGGATAAAGGGCCTGGATTCCGTCGCGTCCGAATCGTTTCATTTGGAAGCGGCCTTCCGAGTCAAAGGACTTTTTGATCCCGAGCGCGAGCTCTTCGAGCTCCGTATTAATGAGCCCTGCCGCCAACGTGATTCCAGCGCGGGTGCGGTCGGTCTCTTCCAGGCGAATCGCTGAGTCCCGAATGGCGAGCGTGCTCGCCGCGACCGCGAGCTGAATGTCGCGGCTCATTAGCTTCAGGCTTTTTCGGCTCTGGACGAACTCTTCGGCCTTGAAATCGCGCGCCTCTCCTCCGATTTTCACCGGAGAACCGTCCGAGGAGAAATCGGTGAGCTCCCGAATCCGAGAGCGGCCCGCGAGCGCACTCTGCCAAAGCGGCTCGTAACCGATGCCAGCGGCACTGAGAGCGCCAATTCCTGTAATGACGACGCGGCGTTTAGGACTCATAAGAGAAACTCAAAGCATTCACCGCTTCCACCAGTTGCTTTGGAAAAGTAATCGGACCTTCTGTTTGCGGCCTAAGACGCCCGACATTCATCAGGAGGACTCGACCTGTCAATATTTTCTTACCCCCTTGAACGACTTCACCCCGAAACCAACCCCCTTCTCGGCGAAGCCCTTCCGTCTCCACTTCGATTTCAACGCGTTTGCCGGGCAAGGGCCGATCCAAGAATTCGACTCCTTCGATCTTTGTAAAGACAATGTCTTCTTGAAATCCGCTTTCTGCGCCGAGAACGATCGCTCCCGCTTGAGCGACAAGCTCGATCAGGTAAGTCTCTGGAAAAGAACTCTCCCACTTCTTCCAGGTTTTCACCCTCTTCCCCTTTTCGAAACTTTCAGCTCCGTCGAGCCAGATCCAACTCATCGGTCTTGACCTCTCTTCGCAAACGCAAGGGCACCGATTCCTTCAGGCGCTTCAAAGAAATTTCCTTCTGTCTCAATACCGAATTCAGACTGGGAGGAATTAGACGCCTGAAACCTGTTCGGATCTTTGAAGGTGATTTCGATCTGCCGGAACCCTTCGTCTCCCATCCAAGAGCCTGATCCGGCTTTGAAGGAGGCCTCTTTTGCCGCTAAAAGGCGGGCGAGTCTCTGAACGGGATCAAAACTTTCCTGAAAACTTTTCCTTTCATCGGGAGTGAGGATTCGATCGAAGGCTTCGGGGGAATGTGCTTTAAGAAGACGTTTGATTCGCTCCCAGGAGACGACGTCAATTCCAATCCCAACCACGTCTCCTGCAAACGGCATTAGGACGTTTGGATTCCCTTCGCAAGCCGCTCTTGGACGTAATCCAAAACCATCTGGACTGTGAAATAATCGGCCAATTTTGCGACCTGCGGATCCTTTGCAAATTCTGTGAGGTTCAAAAGCGGAAGTCTCTCGCGGAGGAGTTTGAGGCCTTCCGGAGTCACACGACCCGCCTGAACGACCTGGGGGTCATTGAAAAGGTTCGTAGGAAAAAGTTCACCGCTCGGGATTTTAATATCAAAGGTCTTTTCCACTCGAAAGATGATATCGATGAAATCAATTGATTCAGCACCCAAATCCCGCACCAGAGACGACTCCGACCGGATCTCCTCCGGCTCAATTCCTAGCGCTCCAGACAAACATTCGCGAACTTTCTCAAAGATTTGTTCTCTATCCATTTGTTTCGCTCCTAAGAATGAAATAACCGTTCAGGATGGGAATTCCAAGAAGAGAGGTGCCCACTTCCTTCTGATACTCCACTTGAAATCCCAGGGTCTGGAAACATTGTATCCACTCTTCTTGGGTCCTAAAATTTCTTGGGTGCCCTACAAATTCAAGATTGTAGAAACTATCCCGGACAATGGTCCAGAACCGTTCGATCGCATTTCGGTAGAGGTCTTCAACCACAATCACAATCTGCCGCGTGACGCGCTTGGCCTCTGCCAAAACCGCTTCGGGAGATTTCACGTGATGAAGCACGGTCACGAGAAGGCTCACGTCAAATGAACGGTCGGGAAAAGGCATCTTTTCTCCACCGTAAACCACCACAGGCGCTTTTCGAAACCTCGGTGCCTCGACATCGAGAACCGTCACTTCACAATTTCGGGAGCGTTTCAGGGGTTCCGCATAAAAACCCCAGCCCCCGCCAATGTCTAAAACCTGGGCCGCCTCTGGAATGAATTCCTTAAAAATGGAAACGAAATCTTCGGCTCTTCGGTCAAGGCCAATCCCCGGGAAATGTCCCACGATCCAATCTAAAAGGCGTCGCTGGCCCTTCCGAATTTCGGCCTTGAGAGCGTTCATTCAGAGCCGAGATTATACCATAGGAGCAGAGGAAACCAAGGCGTGGTTTTCCGCGGGCAAATCCTTAAAAGGAGGGTCTGCGGGGTCCCTCCCTTCTGGGATTCCGTGAGTTTCAACCACATATTTACGGAAGGCGCGGTACGTCGCGATCCAGCGGAAAAATTCAAGCCACTTCCCGTAAGAGAAGGGGCCCCCAATGAGGATGCGCCAAAAGGTTTCCACAAAAAATTTCAACCGTTCCAGGTCACGAGTCAAAAGGTAATACTTCAGAACCTTCAAGAGGAGGCCAAAGAAAGTACCGTCGAGCTTGGCCCGCAGGTGTTCTTTGTTTCGGTTGCGAAAACGATTTAAACAAGTCACCAGCCGGTCCGCGTAACTGTCGTGGCGATAAAGCGATCGAATCAGCCAATTGTAGCCTTCGCGCAGCTCCTCCAACGTCATCTGTTTGGGAGTAAAATTGCAGTCGGCAGCGCCGTGACCGGTCATAGTCGTCCACTCCAGATTGAGGAGGCGCCCCTCCGCCTCAAGCCGCTTAAGGAGCGGAGTATTGGGGAGTGCGGTGAGCGTCCCGCAGGTCGTTAAGGGAATCCCGAGTTCCTTCAAAAAATCAAATTGCTCCTTAAAAATCAGGTGGTCGTCTGAATCGAAACCGACAATCATTCCCGCGCAGACGGAAATGTGGTAGGAGTGGATCTTCTCGATGTCCTGCAGCATGTCTTTCCGCGTGTTCTGAAGCTTCTTCGTTTCAATCAAGCTTTCCCGCCGCGGCGATTCAATCCCGATAAAGACCGTGTAGAAATTGGCGGCTTGCATCAGCTGCAAAAGATCCGGTTGGTGCGCGACATTGATCGTGAGCTCGGTGGTGAATTCGACCGGATAGTCGTGCTTCTCGGAGTAATCGGCCAAGGCTTGCAAGAGCTTGCGGGCAAAAGGAATATTGCCGATAAAATTGGCGTCGCCAAACAAAATGTAATGCGCCCCCTGTTTGACGCAATGGTCCACTTCTGAGAGAACCTGTTCTACGGTTTTTGTGCGGGGCACCCGCCCGTCCATAATAATGATGTCGCAGAACTCACATTCAAAAGGACAGCCTCGAGTGGTCTGAATGTTGAACATGTTGTAGAGAGTCCCACGAATGAGGTCGTATCGCGGAATGGGACTTTTTTGAACGTTTATTCGTTCACTGCCTGCGTGGTAGATTTCTCTCGCCTGGCCTTGTTCAAAATCGCGTAAGAATTCCGGCCAAATCTCCTCTGCCTCTCCTACAATCCGGTGATCCCCCTTGCCCTCAAAGGCCTCCGGAAAAAGAGAACAGTAAGGGCCGCCGAAGACGACGGGCTTCCCCCGTTTTTTAAACTCTGCGGCAATGCTTAAGGCGCGGCGGTGCTGGACATTGAAAGCGGTAATCGCAATTAAGTCGGCGTCGGTCTCAAAATCGATGGCTTCCACATTTTCATCGGCAATCTCCACTTCCCAGTCCGAGGGTGTCAGGGCGGCAACGGTCGCCAGGCCCAACGGAGTGGTGGAAAAACGGGTCCCGGTGAAGGGGTGGAGCCCTTCAAACGACCAAATCGTTTTCGGAAATAAGGGGTTGATCAAATAGAGCTTCATTTCATCCGCCGCGGACTCCTCTCAGCCAGTAACCAAAGAGAAGAACCGTACCGAGGTATTCTCCCACATTTTGGGCATTAAAGCCCTGCTCTTCTAGTTTCACGACCCGCTCATTGATGAACTCAAAGAGCTCTTCCTCGTTCATCTCAAGCTCAGCTGCCGCCTTGGAAACATCGACCTGCTCTTTCAGGCCCTGAATTTGAATGAAATCGAGGTAATCTTCTTCGAGCGTGTGGCCCATTCTCGTCCTCCCTTTGATTGTGCTACAATACTCCGCCAATGAAACGATTCCAAGGAAAAGTCGCTTTAATCACCGGGGCTTCACGCGGCATCGGACGGGCCATCGCAACGCTCCTTGCCCGTGAGGGCGCTCATATCGTTCTCAATTACCTTCGTAATGAAGAAGCTGCCCGCGAAACGGAAGCTCGCCTGAAAACCAACGGAGTCAAAGTCATCACGGTCGCCGCCAATGTCGGGAATCCCAAGGAAGCTGAAACCCTGGTCGAGACGGCTGGAAAGACGTTCGGACAGATCGATATTTTGGTTCATAACGCAGCTTTGGGCGCCTTTAAACCGGTCTCACAGCTTCGGATGAATCAGTGGGACTTGTCCCTCGACGTCAATGCGAAAGCGCTTCTCGTTCTCGTTCAAACAGCCCTCCCCTGGATGGAAAAGTCGGGAGGTTCCGTCATTGCCTTATCGAGCCTCGGTTCGAAACGCTACATTCCAAACTACGGCGCAATCGGAATCTCCAAAGCGGCCCTCGAAACGCTTGTCCACTACCTCGCCGTGGAGCTTGCTCCCCGAAAGATCCGCGTAAATTCAGTTTCCGGAGGGCTCGTCGACACCGACGCGACTCAATCCTTTCCGGACAAGGAGCTTGTTTTCAAAGAGGTGATCCGTCGAACGCCTGCGGGACGCGTGGGCAAGCCGGAAGATCTTGCGAAGGTGGTCGCCTTTCTCGCCAGTGACGAAGCAAGCTGGATCTACGGCCAGACCGTCATTGCAGACGGCGGCCTTTCTCTTGTGTAGTAGAAGGCGACGGCGGCACGCCCCTACCGTTATTTCCTTCCGCTCGCGATAAAACATCCCACCGACAGGATCAGGGCCGCCAGACAAGCCCACATGCTGGCCCTCGTCGGGATCGTGTAAGGACCGATCACCACGCCCCATTTCATGATGTAGCGGACCACGTGAAGCGCTGCGATGAGCGCGTAAATCAGTCCCGACAGCGTCAGAAAAAAATTCTTCATAGTCACCCCGCTTTTTGAAAAAGTTGCACGAGTTCGGTCTCACTCATCGGCGGAAATTTTGCGGTTTCAAGATTTTCCTTTACATGCTCTTTCCGTTTCATTCCGACGAGCGCAGTCACCACTCCTGGTAAGGATCGGACGAACTGAAGGGAACATTGAGACGATTTTCTTAGGTTGGAAAACAGATTCTGGAACTCGGGAGGAAAGGGACGTGTCAGCTGTCCCTGAAGGAGGGAGGCGCTAGCAACCGCTATGATTCCCAAACGCTCCGCTACCTTCAGTAACGGGAGCGTGGAAGCCCCGTACCTTTGGTTTTGAAGGACCCACGCTTCGGGCATCGTGAGATTCACGGGAAGCTGAACCGCTCTGAAATGGTGGTTCACTCCTCCCGCTTCACGCGCTAACACTTGAAGATCCTCCAGGCAAAGATAATCTGGACTCTCAGGCGAGGCCCGATACCCGGACCAAGTGGCAGTCCCGTACATTCGAATTTTTCCCTCCGCCACTTTCTTTTCGAGGAACTCAAAGGCCGTCTGAAGTCTCTTTGCGAATTCCTTGGGTTCCACCTCTCCAAGCTGCGTTTCCGGGTTATGAACGTAATAAATGTCGACCGTCTCCACACCAAGATTCTCGAGGCTTCGGGAAAGTTGGTCCTCCAGGTAGCGCGGCGTCATCGCGTGACACCCTTGAGCGATCTCTTCAGGTTTCAAGAGGCCGGAGTCCAGATAGGTCTTACGGAAATACTGTTGGGGATCGGCAGGGTAACTCCCGTCAAAGGGGATAAAACCTCCCTTGGTGCAAAGAATGATTTCATCTCGGCCGATTTCACCGGATTGGATCAACTCGTGGAGCGCCTCGCCAAAAGCTCGCTCGCTTCGCTGACAGCGGTAATTGATGGCAGAGTCAACGACGTTGACTCCTGAACGGATCGCCTCTTTAAGGCCCTCTTGGTAGAGTTCGTCGGTCGCCCCGTCCGGCTCCCCCAGATAACTTCCCGCACCGATGGAAGAAAACCAAAGACCCTGGGCCAGACGAAAATGTCCGGGGTGGAGGGCCGGGAATTGATTCCTAAATTTCGCTGTTCCTTCGGGAGTGGCGAAGCCGTTAATCTTCATAGGTTACTACCTGTCATTGCGAGGAGGCACGAAGTGCCGACGAAGCAATCTGCAGAACCTTGAGAGATTGCTTCGGCCCTTCGGGCCTCGCAATCCCCTCCATAATGTTTCTTTCTAAGGATCGGGATAGCCCCTGTGGGGCAATGACGGTGAGCGCTCACTGGGATTCGTCCACCGTAATCGATCCGGGCGCTTTCTTTTCCACAAGTTCTGCGGTATCGACGTAAACCTCCTTCACCTGCGGAGGCTCGTCACCCGTCTTCTTGGCGTAATAGGCTCCGCCCGAAAGCCGAATGCACCCCGCAGTCAAAAGAGCGGTGCAAACCGAAAGAATGAGAAACAGGAGGGGCGAGGTATGTCTCGCCCCAACCTTGCTCTTAAATTTTTTCATGCGCAAGCCAACCATTATAGCCAGAGCAGCGAGACAAACGTACGGAAAAAGCCATCCTCCTTGAGAGTAAAACGTTTTTTCTCTCGCCCAGGCCACCGGGTAGGTCATTCCCCCCATGACAAAGGTATCTTTCCCTTCCTGGTTTTTCACCCGCTCCGCGACAATCCCGCGAGGCGTGATAAAAGCAGAGACCCCCGAGTTGGCCGCGCGGAAGACCGGGACTCCATTTTCAATGGCGCGGAAGACCGAGGCCTGCAAATGCTGGTAAGGAGCGCTGGAGTGTCCGAACCAGGCGTCATTCGTGATCACGGTGAGAAATTCCGCTCCCCGATTAACAAATGTCCGCGCAAGATCAGGAAAGGTGTCTTCAAAGCAGATCAGAACCGAAAATCGCGGACCGGAGGCCCTGGTTTGAAAAACCTGAAATTCCTTCCCCGAACTGAAATCGCTGACACCGAGGGCATCAGCATAAGGTTCCAAGACGCCGAAAATCGGCTTCCAGGGAATGTATTCGCCAAAGGGAACGAGACGAATCTTGTCGTAACGGCCCGTCACTTCGCCGGAATTGTTCAATAAATAGGCGCTATTGTAATAGGCCGTCTCCTCCCGATGCGGGCTTCCCACGAGGAGAGGAACCTCGATATTCTTCACGAGCGTCTTGATTCGCTCAGCCTCAACTTCCCGGTTAAAGAATCCGGGGTAGGCCGCTTCCGGCCACACGATCAGTTCCGGAGCGTCGTAACTCGCGAGCTCCGTCAGATTGAGGTAGATCCGAAGTATCTCTTCCTTGTAAGCCCCTTCCCACTTGAGAAGCTGGGGAATGTTCCCCTGCAGGACCGAGACCCGAAAGAGCGAATCGGGAACGAAGGTTTGAATGCGGCTCCAGCCGAAAAGCCCCGAGGCGGTGAAGAGAAGTCCAAAGATGAGCACCGTCTGAAGTTCCTTTTTGATGCCGTGGCGAAGCGACGAATAAAGGACCCCGTTTCCGAGAAAAACGAGAAAACCAACTCCGTAGACACCGCCGAGGCTCGCAAGCTGCGCGATCCAAAGATTGGGGGATTGGGAAGCGCCGAGAAGATTCCAGCCAAATCCCCATACCGGAATTTCAGAGCGAACCCATTCCCAGACGACCCACGCCGCCGCCATTCCCAAAAAGGGAAAGGAAGTTTCCTTCTTCTTTTTCCTTGAAGGGTTTCGGAGCTCGTAAAAGATCAGCCCAAAAATTCCCCAACCGGCTGCTTCCACCACGACAACGAAAAGCCACCCAAACACTGTGACGTGGCGAAGCCAGGAAATCGAAAGAAGAAAGAAGACGAAGCCGGCCGTGAATCCATAGAGAAACGCCTCCCGGCGCTTACGGGACTGATCCAGAGCGTAGAAGAGCGGAACGAGTCCCGCCCAGACAAGCGCCCAAAGGCTCCAACGGGGAAAGGCGAGGGTGAGAAGAAATCCCGAGGACGCGGCTAAAAGAAGCGGTTTACGCGCCGTGGCACTTTTTGTACTTTTTGCCGCTGCCGCAGGGGCACGGGTCATTGCGTCCTACTTTCGGTTCGTCGCGGTGAATCGGTTGGCGTGGTTGCGGGGCCGCGGGTGTAGGGGCACCCCCCTGAGGGTGCCCTGTGGACCCGAGGAAAGGGCGGCCACCGGGGACCGCCCCTACGTTCGTTTCAGGAATCCGTTCCGCCTCGGGGTGAACAAATTCCTGAGGGGTCCTCTCAAAGGCGCTTGTGAGCCTCTCTTCGCGCACTGCGGCGACTTTGAAGAGAAGTTCCACCGCCTCGTTTTTAACGCTCTCCACCACTTCGTCAAAAAGGAGAAAGGCCTCGCGTTTGTACTCCACCAAAGGGTCCCTTTGGCCGTAGGCCCGGAGATGAATCCCCTCCCGCAGGTTGTCGAGCGCATAGAGGTGTTCCTTCCATTTGGAATCGACCACTTGGAGGAGGATGAAGCGCTCCAAAAATTCCATCCGCTCCCGACCAAACATTTTCTCTCGGTATTCGTGCTGAGCCTTCACGCGCTCCAAGATTTTCTCTGTTAAAGATTCGATTTGGGTCCCCACTTCCTCAATGACGCCATTGAAAGAGACCCCGAATTTTTGAGCGAGCGCCTCTGCGAGCTCCTCCGGTTTTTTCTCGTCTTCCCGAAGGTCCGGGTGAATATAACGGGCGAGCAGGCTTTCGACCACGTCTTCGATCATTTCAAAAAGGTGCTCCTGGAGATTTTCCTTTTTAAGGACCCGGTCCCTTTCCGAGTAAATGATCTCGCGCTGCCGGTTCATCACGTCGTCGAATTCGAGGAGGTGCTTGCGGATTTCAAAATTGCGGGTTTCCACCCGTTTTTGCGCCGTCTCAATTGCCTTGGAGACCAAGGGGTGCTGGATCTCCTCCCCCTCCTGCATCCCGAGCCGCTGCATGAGACCTGAAATCCGATCGGATCCGAAAATTCGCATCAGTTCGTCTTCGAGAGAGATGAAAAACTTGGAAGAGCCGGGGTCTCCCTGCCGACCCGAACGGCCGCGGAGCTGATTGTCGATCCGACGCGCTTCGTGGCGCTCCGTTCCCAGAACGTGGAGCCCCCCTTTTTGCGCTACGCCCGTGCCCAAGACGATATCGGTTCCCCGGCCGGCCATATTGGTCGCAATCGTAATCACGGCTTCCTGACCTGCGCGCGCCACAATCTCGGCTTCCTTTTCGTGGTACTTGGCATTTAGCACGGTATGAGGAAGGCCTTTGCGGGTAAGCATCTGACTCAGACTTTCTGACTTTTCGATCGAAATCGTGCCGACGAGAACCGGCTGGCCCCCCTTGTGGCACCTCGCGATTTCTTCCACCACCGCGCTGAATTTTTCCCGTTCCGTCCGGTAAATGACATCGTGCCCGTCGTCGCGGACACACGACTTATTGGTCGGGACCACGACGACGTCGAGTTTGTAAATCTTATGAAACTCGACGGCCTCGGTCGCTGCGGTGCCGGTCATTCCGCCAAGTTTCTTATACATTCGGAAATAATTTTGGAAGGTAATCGTCGCAAGAGTCTGGTTTTCCCGTTCGATCACGAGACCTTCTCTCGCTTCCACCGCCTGGTGGAGACCGTCGGACCAGCGTCTTCCCGGCATCAGGCGCCCGGTAAATTCGTCGACAATCACGACCTTCCCGTCTTTGACGATATAATCGACGTCTTTCTGGAAAAACTCCTTCGCCCGCAACGCAGTGATGATTTGGTGCCGCTCGTCGATCGTCGCCATATCGTGGAGGTTCTCGACCCCCATAAATTGGGCCCCTTTGGCTTCTCCCCCTTCGGTGAGGGAGATCGTCTTCGCCTTTTCGTCCGCAATGTAGTCGTATTCCTTTTTGAGTTCAGCGAGCTTCGCCTTCCATTCGGGATCGACCTCTTCGCGGGTAATCCGGTAACCCCGCATTTCCCGCACCCCGCGACTGGCCCGGTAATACTTATCCGTCGATTCTTCCGCAGGCCCTGAAATGATCAAGGGAGTCCGCGCCTCGTCGATCAGGATCGAATCGACTTCGTCCACGATCGCGTAGTGAAGACCGCGCTGGGCCCGGTCGTCGAGATTCACCACCATATTGTCGCGGAGGTAATCAAAACCGAACTCGTTATTAGTCCCATAAGTAATGTCCGACCGGTAAGCCGCTTGACGCTCGAGCGCCTTGATATCGTGCTGGATCACTCCGACGGTGAGACCGAGGAATTCGTAGACGGGACCCATCCAGTTCCGGTCGCGCCGGGCAAGGTAGTCGTTCACCGTAATGAGATGGCACCCTTTTCCCGTGAGCGCATTGAGATAAAGAGGAAGCGTGGCGACAAGCGTTTTCCCCTCCCCGGTCGCCATTTCCGAGATTCTTCCCTGATGAAGGACGATCCCGCCGAGGATTTGGACGTCGAAATGACGCATCTGGATCGTCCGGCGGGCCGCTTCCCGCACCACGGCGTAGGCTTCGACAAGGAGATCGTCCAAAGTCGCGCCCTTGGCAAACCGCTCCCGGAATTCGTCGGTCTTAGCTCGAAGCTCGGCATCCGAAAGCTTCTCCATCGCCGGTTCAAGCGCACTCACCTGCCGGACGATCGGCCAGAGTTGCTTGAGGGTTCTCGAGTTTTGCGTCCCAAAAATTTTTTCCAAAGCGAACTTAATCACGGGAGTTACTCTTTTACCCCTTTCCTTTCACGCGCTCCGACCAACTTTTTCAAATACGCCTGAATGAATTCGTCGAGTGCGCCGTCCATCACCGCCTGGACATTGGAGGTTTCGACGCCGGTTCGGAGGTCTTTCACCATGGAGTAGGGATGAAAGACGTAAGAACGGATCTGTGAGCCCCAGGCGATTTCCTTTTTCTCGCCGTATTGGGCCTTGAGCTCTTCTTCACGCTCCTTGACCCAGCGTTCGTAAAGCCGGGCTCTTAAAACCTTCATCGCCATTTCCTTATTCTGATGCTGGGAACGCTCGTTCTGACATTGAGCAATGATCCCGGTCGGGAGATGAGTGATTCGGACCGCGCTGGAGGTCTTGTTGACGTGCTGCCCCCCCGCCCCGCCCGCTCGATAGGTATCGATTCGAAGTTCCGCTTCCTTGATTTCGACTTCGGCACGGTCTTCCACTTCCGCAATCACATCAACGGAAACGAAAGAGGTGTGGCGGCGTTTGTTGGCATCAAAAGGAGAGATCCGCACCAGGCGGTGGACACCGCATTCCGCCTTGAGATAGCCGTAAGCGTACGAGCCCTCTACAAGAAACGTCGCTGTTTTCACCCCGGCTTCGTCCCCCGGCTGAAAATCGACCATCCGGGTCTTGTACTTATGTTGATCGGTCCAGCGAAGGTACATTCGAAAGAGCATTTCTGCCCAGTCACACGATTCGGTCCCCCCCGCGCCCGGATTGATGCTCACGATGGCGTTGTGACTGTCGAGGGGATCGGAAAGAAGACGTTGGAATTCGAGCGCACCGATTTCTTTTTCTAGCTTGTCCAGGTGCTCTTGAAAGTCCCGGAGGGTACTTGGGTCGTTCTCGTCTAAAAGGTCAACAAAGCCGGAAAGCCCCTCCGCTTCTTCTTGGCACTTCTCAAAAGGCTCGACGAGCTGCCTCAGCGATTTGAGCTTTTCGACCGTTTCCTGCGCGGCTTTCGCCCGGTCCCAGAAGCCGGGTCGGGCCATTTCGTCGGTTAGGCGGGTAATTTCCTTAGACTTAGACTCGAGGTCAAAGATACCCCCTTATCTCTCTTAGTTTTTCCTGGAGAGATTGAAAACGATCCTTTAATTCTCTGGGGGTAGTTTCCATTTCAAACGTAGTATATCTAAATTCGCAACGCGAAACAAACTCTTCCTATTTCAAGCGTTGGAGGCGAGGCGGGCGTGGCCCGTTTCAAGGAGGCGCTTATTGAGGCAAATCCCGCGGTAATAAATGTCGGAAAGGTAGCGGTCGTACTTGTCAGGCTTGGTTGTAGTCAGGATCACGGACGAAACACTTTTCAATTCCTCTTCGACGAATCTCTTGGCTTTCTTTCCTGCACGGGTCTTCATTTCAGGGGTGTCGACCCCGCGAAGGCGTAGCTTCTGGCGCGTTGAGACACCGAACCCCAAATCGATCTTTACCCAAAAGGTGTCGCCGTCGATGATCCGCTCGAAGGAACCATTGTAGGTGAAGAGATCCTTTTCACTCGCACGGCGGCTTTTCACGAGGCGGGATCCCCCCTTCCATTCAACGATTTCTCCCCCTCGAAACTTCCTCTTGGGTCTTTGAGACAGATCCCTGAATGTGGAGAATCCCAAATCCACAAGGAGGGTCCTTTTGCCCGAAAGGCTTTCGGTTTCAAGAAGCCGGTAAGTATTGAGTTTTCCTTGTTTCGGAAGAAACGCCTCCGCGGGTTTGCGCCTCGTTTTCATTGGAATCGGGATCGGAGGTGGGTAAGCACCTTTTCGGCAACGCTTCGGTTCATCCCGGGAAGGCCCGCAAGTTCGGCCACTCCGGACCGGCGCAGAATTTCGAGAGAATCGAATTGTTCGAGGAGAAGCCGTTTTCTCGCTTCTCCTATCCCCGGAATTTCATCCAAAACCGAATGGACCATCCCCTTCTCTTTCAGGGCGCGGTGATAGGTGATTGCAAACCGGTGGGCTTCGTCTCTCGCCTTTTGAAGGAGGTGAAGCGCAGAAGAATCCTTTGAGAGGGGGACTTCTCCCCCGAGCCGGCTCGAATAAACCGTTTCAAAGCGCTTCGCCAGGGAAACCAGCTCGATCTCTTGAAACTCTTCTCTTTTTAAGACCTGCGACGCTGCGTTGAGGTGTCCCTTTCCTCCGTCAATCACGATCAGGTCGGGAATGAAGGTTTCTCGGCCTTCTTTCAGGGCCACGAGCATTCTCCCAAGCGCCTCCTGAATCATCTTGTAGTCGTCAATCCCCGTGACGGTCCGGATTTTGTATCGGCGGTATTCGAGTTTATCCGGAAGTTCGCGGTAAAAGGCGACCTTGGAGGCAACCGCTTCCGCTCCGTGAATATTAGAGACATCAAAACAGACGACTTTTTCCGGAAGCTTTTCCATTTGAAGCCGTTCTTTCAGTTCCAGAGTGGCCGAGAGAGCGATCGCCGCTTCGGGAGACCGGAGCGAAAACCGCTTCTTCTTGAGCTTGCCCAACGCTTCGATCTGCTCTTTAAAGAACTGGGCGTCCTCAAAGCGGAGCTCCCGCGCCGCCTCAAACATTCGATCCGAGAGATAATCCATGAAACTTCTCTTCCCCCCTCCGAGGAACGCCCTCACCTCGTCGACCACGCGGTCGTATTCGGGTTTGACTTCCGGCTTGATGCACGGGGCGAGGCATTGCCCAATGTGGTAGTAAAGGCACGCCTTTTTCGGAAGCGTCTGACACTTCCTTAAAGGGAACAGGGTATTGATGAGCGTCACCGCCTCCCGGAGAAGCCTTGCGTCGGTGTACGGTCCGTAATAGCGGGCCTTCTTGTCGCTTTTGCTTCGTGTGAGATGAATCCGGGGGAAACGGTCGCCCGTGATTTTAAGGAGGGGGTAGGTTTTGTCGTCCTTGAGTTCCGTATTGTAACGGGGCTGATACTTGCGAATTAAATGGGCTTCGAGAAGGAGTGCGTCGACTTCGGTCGGCGTTTCAATGTAATCGAGATCCTGAACCTTGGCGAGCAGGAGATTGAACTTCGGCAGTACGCCTCGATTGCGAAGATACGATTGAACTCGTTTCCTTAAGGACAAGGCTTTCCCGATGTAAAGGATCTCGCCTTCCTCCCCCTTCATCAGATAAACGCCGGGAGTGACAGGAAGGCCCCGCGCCTTCTCTTTGAAGCTTGAAGCGATCGTTACAATGGCTCCTCACCTACCCCCACGCTTTCCTCTCTCTTGCGGGACTCGCGGATCCACTGAATGGCTTCGCGGACCTCGTGGACACGAAAAAGGAGACAAAGCCCCAGGTAAATCAAAGCAGAAATTCCAATACTTCCAAAAACGCCCGCGAGGAGACGAAACGTTTCGCCGCCTCCTACGGCCCCGTAAATCGAGCGAAAGAGCGGCCAGGCGCAAAACCCCATCAGAAGACTCGCCCCGAAAATCTTTCCCGAGGAGACGAGAATTCCCCGAAGCTCGAGCCCCGCAATCCTTCTCTGGAAAAGGAAAATCAGGCAGAGAAAATTAAAAATTCCTGAAATGGAAGTTGCCAAGGCAAGCCCCCCTTCCTTCAAGGGTCCCATCAAAATCAAGTTAAACACAACATTGATCACAAGCGCAAGCGCGCCGACCTTCATCGGGGTTTTTGTATCTTGGAGGGCATAAAACCCGGTCACGATCAGCTTTTGGCCCGAATAGGCAAAGAGCCCGATCGTGTAACAGAGAAGGACAAACGAAGTCCGGGCGGTCGAAGCGGCGTCAAACTCTCCCCGCTCGAAGAGAAGCTGAACGATCGGAGTGCGGAGTACGATCAATCCCACGGTCGCAGGAAAAATGATCAGAAAGATACTTCGAAGTGCAAAAGAGAGGGTCCGCTTGGCTTCTTCGATCTCCTGCCGCGCCGTGTGGTGCGAGATCGCCGGGAGAAGTGCGGTCCCCATCGCAATCGCGAAGACCCCCAACGGAAACTGCATCAATCGGTTCCCGTACCAAAGGGCCGAGTTGGCGCCGGGCCCCACCCAAAAGGCCAGGGTCATATCGACGAGAATGTTAATCTGAACGACCGAGAATCCGAGGATCGAGGGAAGAAGGAGTTTTCCGACTTGTCGGAGCGCCGGATGGAAAATATCAAAGAGAAAGCGGGGGTGAAAGCCGTGGCGAACCAGAAAGGGAATCTGGACTCCAAGCTGGATCGCCCCGGAAACAAAAATGCAGATCGCGAGAAGAAAAATCCGCTCCTCCGGCTTCGGGCCCCCCAAGGGAGAAACCCAGAGGACCCCGGCAATCCAAATCAGGTCGAGAATGATGGGGCTCAGGGAAGGCGAAAAGAAATGGTGATGAGAATTGAGAATTCCCATCGCCAGGGCGCAGAGAGAGATGAAGAGGAGGTAAGGGAAGAGGAGTTGAAGGAGCTCGCAGGTAAGCCGCACGGCCGGCGGAAGCGCTGAAGCTTGGAGGAGGAAAAGAATTCCGATCTCTACGAAAAGGAGGAAGCCGACCAGACCCCAGAAAAGGAGCGTAAAGATCACATTGGCGAAACGGAAGCCCGCCTCTTCCCCTTCCCTTTGCCTCACCTCCGCATAGATCGGGATAAAGGCACTTGAAAGGGCCCCTTCCCCCACAAGCCGCCGCATGAAATTGGGAAGCATAAAGGCGTAGGTGAAGGCGTCCCACTGCCAGCTTGTACCGAAGCTTTTTGCGCTCACGATATCCCGGATCATGCCGAGAATTCGGCTCACCAGGGTGAGACCCCCAATGACTCCTGCCGCTTTGAGAAGACGTGACCGGTTAATGCTTGACCCTCCTCTTCGACTGTGATAGATTTTCCGCCCTATGGCGAACGTTCACGCAGCAATTAAGGCGATTCGAAAAAGCACCCGGAAGCAGGTCAGTAATCAGGCGGTTACCTCCGAATTAAAGACCCTTTGGCGCAAACTGGCTCAGTCCACGTCCAAGGATGCGGCCCAAGCGAAAGCCCTCGCCCAGACGCTGGTTTCCCAGTGGGACCGGGCGGCTTCAGCCGGTGTGGTCCCCAAAGGGCGTGCCAACCGAAAAAAAGCCCGAATCGCTTCGTTTCTGAACAAGCTCACCCAATCGCGTTAACCAACCAGCTTTCGATTTCGTAACGCCCCTCGGCCCGACCGGTCTTAAGCCGCCAATCGAGCTCGAAAAGACCTTCCAGAATTCGTTCCAGCTCCTCGACGCTAAACCGTCGGAGCGACCTAAAGAAGCTCGGAGCCCGTGAAGGCCAGATTCGAAGCCGACCGGCCATTTCCTTTTCCGAAAGCCCTTGCAAGAGCCCCCGTTTTGCCTCCCAAAATCGTCGAAGCTGCCAGTGCAAAAGCCCAATCATCGCAGGCGCGTCCCGGGCGTTCAGCTCAACGAGCTCATTTAAGATTTCAAGCGCCTTCGGAACATTTCTCCCAGCAAGCGCTTCAATAAGATCCTCCCCTTCAAAGCCCGCAAACTTTTCCTCCAGAGCCTGGACGGCTGCACCGTCGATCTCCCCTTTTTCTCCTAAATAGAGAATCAGCCCGTCCAAGAACGTATCAAGAAGAGTGAAAGAATCCCCGATTCGAGATTCCAGGAGTTCCAGCGCTTCCGCGGTGATTTTCTTGCCGCTGGCTTTGAGCTTCTTACGAATGAAATCGGCGACCAGCCTGTCCGCTTGATGATCGAGAAGAAAAACCTGCTTCGCGCACTCTCCCCACAGGAGAAGCGGGTGACCTTTTTCGAGGGATTCAGCCTCAAAAATAAAAAAGCTTTGGGGGTGAGGCGATTTGAAGTAATTCTCCAAGACTTCCAGGTCGCCCTTTTTCAGGGCCTCGGACCCGCGAAGAGAGAAGGCCTGGGCTCGGGAGAGAAAGGGCAGGGTCCTCGCCTCAGCCAGGAGAGACTCTAAAGAGAGGTCTCCTGCTGAACGAACTGTTACGGGAAGGTCTGGACCGAATTCCTTTTGAAGCGAGGCGAGGATCTCTTTACGCTTTTCCTCGCAAAGGAAAGGATCCCCGAGGAGAACAAATAAAGGAGGTTTTACCAATCTTCGACGATCCGGTCGACAACGTTACGGGCCAGGCGGTCGATCGCTCGGTCGGTCGCCGCTCCCCGAGACAGGGCCCGGGGACCCGTCACGAAGTAGGACGCATCTCCGGAGAAATTGGGTTCTTCCCAGAGAAGCTCTCCCGTTTTTCGGTCCCGCAATCGAAGCGCCGTTACGACGAAGAGCCGGTATTCTTCAATCCGCTCGAGGCTCGTAAATCGGAGTCCTTCCTGATCAAAAGCAGTCAGATCTCCTTCTAGGACCACGTCGGCTCGATCTTTGGGCAGCACTTTAAGATTTCCGTCCTGATGAAGGCGGCGAATCACTGCATTTGTGATTTTAATCTCCATCCCCGGTTCATAGGGATAGATATTGGCCGCGGGGATCTTGTTTTGGAACGTGTTAACGTGAATGGTCTGCATCCCTCGGGGGAGCACCGTCTTTTGGGTGTAACCGCACGCGGCGAACAAGGAGAGACAAAGCCCGAGCCCGAGCGCTGCAAATCTTTGAAAAGGTCTCATCGGGCGTGAGGCGAGGTTTGGGGCCGAAACCGTTTGAGCTCTTCCCCGAGATTCATTTCTCGTTTCTGGATTTCGCTCAGGCGGGACTCGATTTCGTCCTTTTTGATCTGAAGGTCTTTCTCGAAAAGATCTCTGGGGAGTTCGGTCATAAGCTCTTCCACCACCTGTCTCTTCTTCACCAGAAGAACCTTCTCCTCTCCGTGAAGCTTCTTTTCTCTCTCAATCAAACGAACCAGATCTTCTTCGATTCCCCTGAGCTTCCGGGGTCGGGCCTTCCCCTGGGTTTTTGAAATCTTGTCCCAACGGGTTTTTTCGAACAAATTCTTCTCGTGTTCGTAAGCTTCCTTCCTGACCTCCAAGGTCTTGGAGAGCGAACCGATCTCCTCGCGAAGACTGGTCCGGTCAGGAACCGTTTCCTTCTTCACTTCTTGCGGAGGTTCAGGAACAGGAAGAGACTGAGGGGCCACAGCTTGGGTTTTTGACTTTTCCTGGAAAATTCTCTCGATTTCTTCGAGTTCTCTTTTGAGGCCTTGGAGCTTCCTGGTTTCCTTATTCAACTGCTCAATGAGCTTTTCTTTACGATCCTTTTTCGGAACGATTCGATTGGCACTTGCCACCGCTTCACGGATAAAAACGTAAGGAAATTTGATCAAAAGAGAGCGGATCCGGGGTGCTCCGGCCATCGAAGCCTGGGCGCGGAGAGCTTCAACGTCCCGTTGGAGTTTGTTGAGATCTTCGCTCCTCGCTTCAATGAGAAGGCTTTCCAAAAGAATCTCTTCCCGAAGGACGCGGATCTCTTCCGCCCGATCACCCTCCGTGGAAAGTTTCTGAGCCTTCCGGGTGACCTCGACATCCTTTTCGGGGAGCCCAAAAATGAAAGCTTTCCCCAAGTGATAGAACCCCCGGACTGGAGCCGTGACGACCTGTCCGGTCCGAACCAAACCTTCCCCCTCTTCCTTTTGGCGAATGATCTCGTCGAGTTCCTTAAGAAGTTCGTTTTTCCTTTTATTGCGATCTTGAATTTCGTTGTAATGGCCCCGGATTTCTCGTTCAATCTGCTTGATCGCCCGCCTCAGCGTATTCGGATCGACTGGAGTTTGCTGGATTTCGGCCACAAGTCTTTTTTCCTCTGCCTGGGCCAATTCGTCCCCAAACGCCCCGGAAATCGTTTCCACGACCTCCTTCTGATTGGCTACCCTCTCCCGCCACTGGAGCCGAAGCACCTGGAGTTCCTCCGCATTCTTCGACGCCCACTCCTTGGACGGATTCCCCTCAAAGGGATTCAACAGGTCGACGGAAGCCCCTACCACATTCTTCGGAACACGCCAGGCCGCCTGCAGGGCAGAGCTCCCAAAGTGCTGCCTGTAAGCCGCTTCTTTCGCCCCAAGTCTTCTTCTGAGCCGCGTGATTTCTTGGGAGTCGCGATCGAGCCTTTCTCTTTTCGATTCATAGGCTTGGTCGTCCGTAACCAAAAACCCCGCCGTAGAAAGGATTTTTTCGTAGTCGCGGTAAAGCCCCTCTTTCTCCCGAAGAAGCCTTTCCCTTTCCTTGGCAAGCTTCTGGAGTTTTTCGGCCTCCGCTTCCTGGACGCGTTCCAGAGGAGTCGGCCCTTCTCCGGTAAAAGGAATGAGGCCCGACAATCGGGAAGCGGTCCGAACTCCGAGACTCTTCTCCCACTCTTTAATAAGAAATTTTTCCCGCACCAGCTCGGCCTTTTCTTTTTCGAGTGACGTCTCCCAACGCTCGAAAGCCAAAGCCAGATCGTCCGACGTATTCTTCTTAAATTTTTTCTTCTTGTTTTGAAGCGCTTTCCACTTTTCCTTCAGTTCGATTTCCTTCTGATGGAGCGCCGAGCGCCTCCGCTTCAGGGTCTCGGGTTTCGACTTCTGGACTTCTTTTCCTTCCTTCTCAATTCGATCCAACTCAAACTCAAGATCCTTCTTCTTCGCCTCATCCTCTTTTCCCACGGCTTCGATCTGACGAAGGAGCTTTTCTTTTCTTGCCGCCACTTCCGCTTCTTGAGCCTTCAGAAACTCAACAGGCTTTTCAAGCGCGGAAAGCCGGTTCTGGGCCTTCGATCCCCAGGTGGTGTGGGGATAGCGGGCCGCCACATCTCGGTAGTAGATGAAGGCGCTGTCGAGAAAATTTTCCTTCTCGTAGAAAAGGGCGATCCGGTAATTCTTCTCCGCGTTTTTCTCGTCGATTTCCTGGCGGAGCTTCGCCGCCTTATCCGAAACATTCGAATCGGGATACTCCCTGAGGAACGCGTCAATGTCTTCGGTCGCCTGGTCAATGACCCGCTGATCGCGGGTGGCAGCGACCGAATGACGGTAGGAGGTGTCGGCCATCTGAAACTGCGCCTGAGACACGAGCGGGCTCTGGGGGTAATTGTCGATCAGGGTTTGGAAGGCCTTTTTGGCTTCATCGAACTGGCTTGCCTTCTTGTATGCGAGACCAAGGTGAAACTGCGCTTTGTCTCCAAAGTTGCTATAGGGGGCCGCCTCCACCATATGCTTGAAGACTTCAATGGCGCGGGGGGCCGAAGGAAGGATCGCCAGACCCATCAATTTGGCCCGTCTTCCGCCGAGAAAAATGTTTCCGATCCGGAACTCCCGCTTCAGGGCTTCGCCCATTTGCTCACTCTGAGGATATCTCTGAAGGAGGTCTCTGTAAGCCCGGAATGCCTTGTAGTAGTCCCCTGTCTGCTCGTAGACCATCCCGAGCTGATACTGGGCCTCGGCTGCCATTTTGGCGCTGGGGTACTTTTTGAGGAGAATTCGAAGCCGCTCGGTCGCGTTTTTGAAATCCTTCTTGCCGACGGACTCCATCGCCCGGTCATAGATTTCTTGAGGGGTTCCCTGAACTTCCTGTTCGGGATTTATGAATTTACCGCTTTCAGGCGACCAAACCCAGACGGCAAAGGCGGGGCTTGAAAGGAGAAGGAACGACAGGGAAAAGACGACAAAAAACCGGTTTCTTTTTTTCACAACTTCTTGGGATTTACTCCTTTGGAAGAAAAGGTTGCGTCAATATAGCACAGGCACTCGGGCCTGTCAATTGACCCCCCTCCGGCCCTACAGGACTTAGGCCCGGAGGGGCTTAGAGATATTTCTCTTGATAGATCTTTATGAGGGAAAAGAAGAGGGAAAGAACGACCGGGGCAAGAAAGATCCCTATCAGGCCGTAAAGCTTGAGCCCTCCTAGGATTCCGAAGAAAAGGAGGAAGTACGGGAGCCGAGTCTTCTCCCCGATCAGGGCCGGCTTCATCACGTTGTCAATGAGGCTGATCACGAGGGCTCCAAAGACAAACAGGATAATCGCCTTGACGTGGTGCTGTCCGATCACGAGGTGGATCACAAGAGGTAGCCAGACCGCCGAAGCCCCCACCACCGGGATCAAGGCGGCGAGGAACGTGAGCGCAGCAAACAAGACAGGGACCGGAAGCCCCAAAAACGAGAAGACAGTTCCGGCGACAAGCGCCTGGGTCAGACTCGTAAGGAGCTGGCCTCGAATGACAGCGGCAAAAGTCTCGTTCACCTGCTTAAAAATTGATTTTCGATTCTTATCCTCTAGGGGAGCTATTTGATAAATGAAGTCGTAAATCTTTCCTCCGTCTTTCAAGAAAATGAAAAGCAAAAAAGCCATCAAGACCACATTGAGGGCGACCACAAAGGCATTTTTGGTAATCGTCGCAGCCTGAGCGGCCGCAAAATTCCCGACGGCCCTCGAACCCTTGAGGATCCATTCCGTAGCGCTCTCTTTGAGAGGCTCCCACTGAAGAATCCCCGTTTCCACTTTCTGGACGAAAGGCCACAGCCGGATTTGCTCAATGAGTTTCTCGAGCCCTCCATCCCGCACGTAGATCACCGCCGACTGATAAAACTCGATCGCCTGTCCCGCAACCGTTACAATCACCAGGATCACGGGTGGAACCACCATGAGAAAGATCACCAGCGTCATCACCACGGCGGCGAGCGTTTGATGCTTCCCAAACAAAGGCTTCACCCGTTCATAAACGGGATAAAAGGCGAAGGAAAGAATGGCCGACCAGAAGATCGCACGAAAAAAGGGAGAGAAAATCAGAGCGATCTGATAGATCACGAAGACCAATAGCGCCAAAAAGAAAAGTGAAATGAGCTGTTCTCGTGTCATTTTCGCAAAAGAAACCCTCTTTTATTGTCGACAAAGCCGAGGGAAAAGTTCACTCACCTCGCAATCCGGTCCCCAAATAGGGCATCACACGCAACTCCTTTCCCTGAGCCTCGAATCGCAAGGCCCCCGTCTCAGAAAGGAAAAGGGGCGAAGTTCCCGTTTCTTTCAGGGAAGTGAGTAAGAGCTCGAGGGCCGGTTTCCGTTTGGAAAAAACCGCCCATTGGGGCGAAAGCGCTGAGGCGAGTTCACGAACCATCGTCACGGAAGGCTCTCCCCACGCAGGGAAAAGAATCACGTCGACCGACGGCACGTTCTTCAGACGAGGGAGCGCCCTTTGGAGCACCTCCCCTTTCCAGGTGGGAAGAAAGAGAAATTTTCTTTCTCCGGCGTCAATCAGCAAGAAGACCTTCTCTTCCACCACATCAAGAATTTGAAAGCCTCCCTCCCCTTCGATTCGGACATAGTCCCCTCGCCTTAAGGGAATCCTTTCGACTCTTTGCCTTAAATCGAATTTCCCTCCGAGAGGAAAAAGAAGCGATCGGACGGAAAAGTTGTCGAGAAGCGTTGGAAGCCCTCCCGTATGACGGCGCGCCGAGTCGGTGAGAAGAATCCCCTTGAGCTGCTTGACCCCGCTTTGCCTAAGAAAAGGGCTTAAGATCCAACGGGCTTGATCTGAGGGCGCTCCCCTTCCCGCATTCACCATCCAGTGGTGTCGATGGGGAAATTCCACGTGAAGAAGCTCGTTCTGTCCTGCTGAAAAGAGAGTCAGGACGAACTTTTCTCCTTTGGCCGGAAGAAAGAATAATGCGGTCACCAAAATCCAGCAAGAGACCGAGAAGGTTTTCAAGAGGGAGACTCGAGCGTTCTTGAGTTTATGACTTCCGTAAACGAGTCCGAGCGCCACGTAGTAAGAAATCATGAGAGTCCGGGAAGGCGGCCTCAAGTGAAAATAGCCCCACGACTGCTCGGCCCAAAGATGGATCCAGGCAAGTCCCCCTTTGAGACAAAGCGAACTGATCCAGACAAGGACCGGGCCGACGAAGGGAATTTGGGAACCGAAGAGACTTACGAGGCCTCCAAGAACCCCCAAATGAAAGAGCGGAATCGCCAGGAGATTGGCGAAGAGGCTCGTCCAGGAAAAGACGCTGAAGTAGGCTGCGCAAAGCGGAAAGGTTCCGAGGAGGATCCAACCGGTCTGGATAAGGTCGTGGGGCCAATCGATTTCTCTCCACCCGGCTAAAAGCGCCAGAAAAAAGACGGAGAGAAAGGAGAGCTGAAAACCCGCTTGAAAAAGCGCGTGAGGATCGAAGGCCAGGATCGCAAAGAAGGCGAAGAAGAGACCGTTCAAAAGGTCCCGCTCCCTTTCGAGCAAAATCCCGATAAAGAAAAGCCCGGCCATCCAGCCGGCTCGGATTACCGGGATCCCCGCCCCGGAGAGAAAAACATAAGCCAGCGCGGAAAAGAATCCCATAACGGCCGCTCCCTTCTGGGGAAAACCGAGTGCCAGGGCGAGAAAAAAAAGCGTTCCGGCCACGAGGGTGATATTCATTCCGCTGATCGCGACGAGATGCGTGGTCCCGGTTTTGACGAAATCGTCCCGGAGCGTTTCGGAAAGGCCCTTTCGAATGCCGAGAAGAAGCGCCTTGACGAGACCGTTCAAAGGAGGCGAAAAGGTCTGATCGAGCCGGCGGGCGGAAAGCTCCCGAAGCCTCTGGAGGCCCACGAGCGGCCATTCGAAGATCCCCCTCTCCTTTTTCAGGATCCGGAGCGTACGCTCTCCGTAACCTTCGAAGATCGCGTAAATCCCCTGCTGGGCGAGATACTCCCGGTAGTTAAACTCTCCCGGGTTCTGAGGGACTTTGGGCAGAGCCAATTTTCCCCAAAGCCGGACACGGTTTCCGTAGGCCGGCACTTCCTGGGGATTAAAGAGAAAAATCTGGACCTTCCCGGTCAGTCTGAAGAAGTCTTTGCGGGAGACGAGATTTTCTGCTTCAAGGATAAAGGAATAAACCTTTCTCTTTCCTCGCTCCTTGACTTCGGGAAGCGAATCCAACCTTCCTTCGAGACTGACCCATTCCCCTTGAGCCAAATGAAAGACATGATGCCGGGGAAGTTCTGAGACCAGTTCGGCCCGGAGCATTCCGGCCGTCATAAAGGAGAGAAGAAAGAGGCCCAGGAACAGCTTCTTTCCCCGGAAAGCCCAGAGAAAAGGGAGAAGAAACAAGATGAAAAAAAGAAGGGGGGTCTTGGGAACGAAAAAAGCACGGCTCGCGAGCACACCGAGGCCCAAGCCGAGCGCCGGCCAGAAAAACGGTCGGCGCATCAGGAACTTCTAACGAAAACACCTCCGTCTTTTTGGGCTTTTTCAACCCGAAGAGGGTGGGAATGGGTGGCGAGCGATTCTGACACGTTTCTCCAGATCCAGGAAAAACCGGTGGCCGCAAAGAAGACGATCAGGAGGAGAAAAAAAAGCGTCTCCTGATGGTAGCGGAGCTTCTGCTTCACGAGGGTCCCCAAAGTGAGTTACGAATGAGATAAAGCCCTCCACAATCGCCGACGGAGTGAGCTGCCGGCCCATGAACGGGCCGACGGGTTAGGGTGGTGGAGTCACCCTTCTCTCCTGCGAGAAATTCACCCATTAAATTGGTTCCTCCGTTTCCGAAACTTCTGGAATTAGGCGCGGGAAAACCCAATGACCTTAAGCCGCAGGTTCTTCTTCAGCGGCCGGCGCTTCTTCAGCAAATGCCGGAACTTCCACGGACTTTGCCATCATGTTGCCTGAGGCAGCGTCCTTTTCTGCTTCGATTTTCACTTCGTCGCCTTCGATCATCTCGGCGAGAGCCGTGACTTCCCCGGCATAGGTCGTAGCGTCATTCGTCCAAATATCGACGCTCGCCCCGTCCGCCTTGGTCACGCTGATCTTCTTTCCTTCAAGATCAACGCTTGCCACACTTCCCTCAACCATCTCTGCGTAGGCAACGCCCGAAGCGAGAAGCAGAGTCATCGCGAGAAAGAGAGCCAGTTTCTTCATTTTCAATCACCCCCTTTACTTTTCATTTTATTTTCCTTTTCCTACAGGATTTTCCTGAAAGAAAAGACATAAAGCCATAGAATTAGACGCAGATCGGCCCCGCAAAATTCACCCTGAAAGTTTCGCGAAGGAATGTTTTACTGAATGATGAAGGCGCCGCCCATTTCTCGCGCTGCCCGGCTTTTTCTTGAAGCTTCCTGGTCATTCTAAAACCCCTGGTTGGGGCGGGTTAAAGTGGCGGACTTTATATCACAAACGGTCGGGGAAAGCTAGGGGGCGGATTCCTCAGCGGACCGGCTTAAATTCGAAGACCCGGCCGTCCTTTCGGGGAAGGTTGGCGGCAAAATGGACCGCCCGTTCCTCGGAAAGCACCTCTTTGGTTCCGGTGAAAAGATCGCGGACAAGAAATTTCCCTTTGCCGTGGAAATGGGGAATCCGGATGACCGCGCTTTTCTCGATATTTCCGTTATTGGTCGCCACGAGAAAAAAATTGTTCTTCCCACGCCCAAAAAGGGCGGTCTTGACCTCGGGCGTCGGTGAACAGGCATACAGAGGAACCTTCAGGAAGTCGAGGAGCTCGAGAACCAGTTCCGTCGTCGGCTCGAAGCCGAGATGAATCAGCTCCCCCTTGCCAATTTTTTTTCGGTAGCCGATGGTGTGCCGCCCGTAACTCCCAAGCGCCGCTTCAACCTTTTCTCCTTTGACGCGGTCGAAACAATAAACCGAGCTCAGAATCGGGATCTTGCGACGACGAGGGGAAAATTGGACCTTAAAGGCGGCCTTGAACTCGAAAAGAATTCTTGAAGGCTCTTCGAATCCGACAAGGCTCGAGGGCTGAAACTCCTCATCCTTTCTCGGGAAATCCCGGAAGGCCACGAGAATGCCTCCTTTTTCGACAAACCTCCGGAGATTTTCCTGGGCTTCCTTCTCAAGCCACTGGTTTCCTGAATAAAAGAGGATTTTTGAGTCAGTCTTGCTCATCCGGGGATCGTAAACGCTATAGTCGATATCTGCATGATAGAGCGCGGTAAGGACCGCATTGTCACGTTCCAAGGTTTTCGCCGCGTGCTGAATCGGATTGAAGGTGATCGCCACGTCGCTTAATTTCTCAAGAGAGGGTGGGTCCATCTGTCGGAACACCCGAACGAGATCCTTAAAAACAGGGTAAAGCTCGGGCCGGGTCCTCCCCCATTCGTTGATCGGCGACAGATACCAGTTGTCACGGTTAACGAGCATGTACCAGTTCCAGCCGCACGCTCCGCCCATCAGAACGCTTAGGGTAATCAAACGGTAATGGTTAGGCGGGAGAGTCCCCACTTCGTAGCTTCGGGCATGCCAGACACCCGCTTCAAATTCCGCAATATAGGAAACCGGCGAGACGTTCCTCAGATACCGGACCTTGTCACAAAGCCTTCGCTGTTCAAATTCGTCTTCTGAAAGCTCCCCAAAGGGATAGAGATCAATCCCGACGAGGTCGGCTGTCGATTGCATCTCAAGCCAATCGTGAGCATAAAAGAAGGGGTAGAGATTCAAATAAATCGGGACATCGATTCCAAGAGAACGGTAGGTCTCGACCACCCAGCGGGCACACTCCGTGGAGTAATGATGTTTAAACTTCAGGTAATCGATGTTTCGCTTAAGCTCCTTGTCTCCCTTCAGGAGAAGGCCCCGGTCCTGCCGAAACATCCCGGCAATAAAAGGAGACGCCTCTTTAAACGTTTTGTAGCGTGTCCCCCACTGTTCGTTGAGTCTTCGGAGATTTCCCCGGTAGTGCCCTTCGAGAAATTCCTGGAAAAGACCGGGCTTCTTATCGAACCCATACTGATGACCAAAGCGATCGGGCCAAGGGTCGATCTCGTTATCCGCCTGAAAGAGCAGGATATGCCCGCCAGCTTTTGTCGCAAGAAAGGGGCGCAAGACCTGCGTCACCTGCTTCATGTAGACTTTGGCGTACGACAAGAACTTCGGATGGAGCCGATGGTAACGGTGGGCATAAGCCGGGACCCCTTCGTTCGGCCATTCGCTGTAAATGTAGGGGCCCGGCCGGATGATCACCCAGAGTCCCTTTTTGCGGGTGAGCTCCAGAAATCCTTTGAGGTCCCGCGCCTGGTCGGTCCGTCCCGTGAAATCAAATTTCCCCCGCCCGTATTCGTGATATTCCCACGGCACGTAGGTCGAAACAATCTCAAGCCCCATCTCTTGAACCCGGTTCAAGACCTCTTCCCAATAATGGGGATTGAGACGCCAATAGTGGACCTCCCCGCTAATCAAGGGAATCCGCTTTTTCCCTACCCAAATAACATTTTCCTTAATTTCAATTTTGGCCATTTATTTCAAACCACGATGTTGACGAGACGGTGCGGAATGACAACCACTTTCCTTACGCTTTTCCCATCCACCCACTCCCGAACCTTCTTATCCTGAAGGGCTAAAGTCTTGAGTTCTTCTTCGGAGATTTCTCTCGGGACGGTAAGGTGCGAACGGACCCGTCCGCTCACCTGAACGACAATCTCTTCTTCCTCGCGCCGGAGTTGGGCGGGATCGAAGGTCGGCCATTTTTCCCGAAAGATCGTCCCGGAATGCCCCCCCTTTGTCCAGAGCTCTTCCGCCACGTGAGGAACAAAAGGCGCAAGGAGTCGAATCAGAGCGTCTAAACTCTCCCGAAAAAGCTTTTTGTCTTCAGTAGAAACCGGCCGGAACCGGTAAAGGGCGTTCAGGAATTCCATACAGGCGCTCACCGCCGTGTTGAAATGAAAGTCGCCTTCGAGGTCCTCGGTCACTTTTTTGACCGTCCGGTGAAGCTGAAAATGAATTTCTGACCGATCGAGCGCCTCCCCTTCTCCCAGCTCGGCCCGAGGGCCTTCCGCCTGCGTGACAAGCCGCCAGAGTCTTGCGACAAACCGGAACGCCCCTTCAACCCCCTGGTCCTGCCACTCGGCGTCTCGTTCGGGGGGTCCCATAAAGAGCGTGTAGAGCCGAACCGTATCCGCACCGTAGCGCTGAATCAGCTCGTCCGGGCTCACGACGTTCCCTTTTGATTTCGACATTTTCGCCCCGTCTTTAATGATCATTCCCTGGGTAAAGAGTCGACCAAATGGCTCTTTAAAGGAGACCTCTTTCAGATCATAGAGGACCTTGTTAATAAACCGTGAGTAAAGAAGGTGAAGGATCGCGTGCTCGACTCCTCCAATGTATTGATCGACCGGCAGCCAATGGTTTACGTCTCCCGTCACGAAGGCCTTTTTGTCGTCCTTGGGACTCACGTAACGGAGAAAATACCAGCTCGAATCGACAAAGGTATCCATCGTGTCGGGCTCACGGCGTGCCTTCCCTCCGCATTTCGGACAGGTGACATTTTGAAAGGCCGGGTGGTCGCGAAGCGGCGAAACGCCGGTCGGTTTAAACTCTACATTCTCGGGAAGAAGGACTGGAAGATCTTTCTCCGCAACCGGCACCGTTCCGCACCGGTCACAGTAGAGAATCGGAATTGGCGCTCCCCAGTAACGCTGGCGCGAGATGAGCCAGTCGCGGAGCCGATATTGAATCGTCCTCTTACCGATTCCATTTCGCTGCATAAACTCGGCAATCTTTTCTTTCACCGGTTCACTCGGAACCCCGGTGAAAACGCCCGAGTCGACCAACACCCCCGGATCAACGTAAGCTTCCTTTATTGTTTTTGCATCGAGAGGTTTCTGGGGCCGATCGATCACGACTCGAATCGGAAGCTTGTATTTCTTGGCGAACTCAAAATCCCGCTCGTCGTGCGCCGGCACCGCCATCACGCAGCCTGTCCCGTACTCCATTAAAACGTAATTGGCCGTCCAAAGAGGAATTTTATCCTTGGTCATCGGATTCAAAACGTAGCGGCCTGTGAAGATTCCTTCTTTTTCCGTCTCGACCAGGGTTCGGACGGTGAGATCCTGGGCTTTCATCCGATTGATCGCCACTTCGATTTCGGATTTGTTGGGAACGTCTTTCAAGAGCTCAGCAAGGCGGGGGTGCTCGGGGGAAACCACGGCATAAGTCGCACCGAAAATCGTGTCGACGCGCGTGGTAAAACACGGAAGTGAAGCTTCGGCCTCTTTTCCCTCTTTCAACGGAACGACCGGAAACTCAATTTCGACCCCCACGCTTCTCCCGATCCAGTTTTCCTGCATGATCCGGACCCGCTCCGGCCACCCTTCGAGAAGTTTCAGGTCATCCAGCAGCCGGTCGGCATAAGCGGTGATCTTAAAAAACCACTGCTCCAGGTTTTTGCTCACGACCTTCGTTTCACAGCGCTCGCAGCCGCCGTCCACCACCTGTTCGTTGGCGAGAGACGTCTGGCAGGAAGGGCACCAGTTCACAGCTGCCTGCTTTTTGTAGGCAAGGCCTTTTTCGTAAAGTTTGAGAAAAATCCACTGCGTCCATTTGTAGTAATCGGGAAGACAAGAAATCACTTCGCGCGACCAGTCGTAGCCGCAGCCCCATTCGTTCAGCTGGCGCTTCATATTTTTAATATTCTGCAGGACCGAAGTCTTCGGTGGGATTCCGATTTTGATCGCAGCATTTTCAGCCGGAAGGCCGAAGGCGTCGAATCCCATGGGGCTCAGGACGTTGAACCCCCGCATCATTTTGTAGCGGGCGACGGCGTCGCCAAGGATGTAATTGCGGCCGTGTCCCACGTGAAGCGAAGCCGAAGGATAGGGAAACATCACGAGGCAGTAGTATTTGGGACGGGGGTCCTTGAGGTTCACCTCAAACAGCCTTTCCCGTTCCCAAGCCTGCTGCCATTTGGGCTCAATTTCGTTAAAGGGGTAGGCGCGAACCGAATTGACCATAGACGAACGTTATTCTAACATTGGCCTCGGGTTCCGTAAAGTTAGGCTCCAGGGGGGCTTGTGACCTTTGCTCTTGAAAAATAGGGGGTTTTCGTTAAGATGAGGCCACACTTCTCTTTATTTGGGCCGGTAGTTCAGTCGGGAGAACGCCACAATGGCATTGTGGAGGTCGCGGGTTCAAGTCCCGCCCGGTCCACCAGGCCGAAGTGGCGGAACTGGCAGACGCGCACGACTCAAAATCGTGTGTCCGCAAGGGCATGAGGGTTCGACTCCCTCCTTCGGCATTCCCGTTTTCCGGTCCGTTTCCATCATCTCAAGTTTCAATCCTCTTGGCCGATTTATGGATATAAGCAACCAAGAGAGGTTCCGTGAAAGCGCCTTATACGTGTACCGGATGTCACTGGTCGGGAGATGAGAGTCACTTTCTCACCAAGGTATTGAGCATTATGTACCGGCCGCGCCACGACAACATTCAGGCCTTCAAGCAGATTAAGTGCCCGAAGTGTCAGTCGCTCGTGACGATTATCTTTGAGACGCTGAGCGGAACGATCGTAAAGTAGTCTTGCCTGCCTTTTAAGAAACTTCCTCGAAAGAGCGTTCGAGAATTTCCATTCCGAGATCAACTTCTCTTTTTGTCACTATGAGAGGCGGGGTAAAGCGGATTCCTGATTCGCCGCAGCCTAAAAGGAGCAGACCCTTCTGAAAGGCTTTCTGGACAATTTGATTTCTTTTCTCTGGGATCGGCTCTTTCGTTTCCCGGCTTTTCACGAGCTCAATCCCCATCATCAAACCGATTCCGCGAACATCTCCGATCAGAGGAAACCGCCTGGCCAAATCGAGCAGTCTCGACTTCAGGTGTTCGCCGACCGCCCGGGCGTTTTTCACAAGCCCCCCTTCTAAAAGACGAACCGTCTCAAGCGCTGCAGCGCACGCCACCGGGTTTCCTCCGAAAGTCGACGCGTGCGAACCCGGCTCCCAGTCGACGAGTTCGCTTCGCGCAATGATCGCACCGAGCGGCATTCCGGAAGCGATCCCTTTCGCCACGGCAATGATGTCGGGTTCCACGCCCCAGTGTTCGATCGCAAACATTTTCCCCGTCCGCCCCATTCCGGATTGGACCTCATCGACAATCAAAAGGATTTTATGCCGTTTCGTAAGCTCCCGCAGTTTCTGATGGTAGCCGGGCGGAGGCATCACAAGCCCCCCCTCCCCCTGAATCGGTTCGACTACAATTGCTGCGACTTCTTCCGGAGGGACCGTTTCTTTGAAAGGGGCTTCTTCGATATAGGAGACGCAGGCGATGTCGCAGGCGGGATATTTTAAGTTGTAGGGGCATCGGTAACAGTAACCGTAGCCCACTTGGTAGACCTCGGGAATCAACGGACCGAATTTCTCACGCTGGACCGCTCGACTTGCAGTCAGAGAAAGCGACCCCAGGGTCCTTCCGTGGAAGGCTCCAAAAAAGGAGATTAGTTTTTCTCTCCCGGTGTGGTAACGGGCGAGTTTGATCGCCGCTTCAATCGCCTCGGTTCCGGAATTCGTAAAAAAGACCTTCTTTTTCCCTTTACCCGGAGCGAGCTTCGCAAGCTTCTCGGCAAGCCGGACCTGGACGTCGTAGTAAAAGTCGGTGCCGGACATATGGAGAAGCCGGGAGGCTTGGCGTTGAATGGCCCGGACGACGCGGGGGTGGCAATGGCCGGTGCTCGTGACAGCGATACCGGCAGTGAAGTCGAGGAATTCGTTCCCGTCCGGGTCTTTCACCCAAACACCTCGGCCCCGCTCGGCCACGAGAGGGTAAGGACGGCTCAGGGAAGGCGAAAGGACCGCCTTGTCCCGATGGATGATCGCCTTCGCTTTCGGTCCAGGAAGATGGAGGGTACGGATTCGAGGGCGTTTCACACGCTATTTAATCGACGTCTATTTGCGCTTTCTGGAGTTTGCCACTGCCCCAAAGGGGCTGCTTTGCCTTAATCGACATCAATCTGTGCCTTTTGAAGCTTCCCGCTGTAGTCAATAAAAACTGATTTCCACTCGCTGAAAATGTCGATCGCCGTCTCCCCTGCTTCGCGGTGGCCGTTGCCGGTATTTTTCACTCCCCCAAAAGGAAGGTGAACCTCGGCACCGATCGTGGGGCCGTTCACGTAGGTGATCCCCGCTTCAATATCGCGGATCGCCTTCATCGCAAAATTCACGTCGCGAGAATAGATCGAGGAAGAAAGCCCGTAGCGCGAGTCGTTCACTAAGCGAACCGCCTCTTCAAAGCGTTTAAAGGGAAAAAGACAGGTCACGGGGCCAAAAATCTCTTCCTGGGCAATTCGCATCTTGGGATCGACGTCTGTAAAAATCGTGGTTTCGTAGAAGAATCCCTTTTCGAGATCCTTTCCCTTGGCAAACTGTCCTCCGGTTTCGATCCGCGCACCTTCTTTCTTTCCAATCTCCACGTATTCGTGGACACGCTTCCTCTGGATTTCATTGATAATCGGCCCCATTTCGGTCCCTTCCTTGAGGCCGTCTCCGATTTTCACCCCCTGACTTCGCTCGATAAAGGCCTGTTTGAACTTCGGAAAGATCCCTTCTTGAACGAAAATACGGCTGGTGGCCGTACAGCGCTGGCCGGTCGTTCCAAAAGCGCCCCAGACCGCTCCTTCAAGTGCGAGACTGAGGTCCGCGTCGTCCATAACGATTTGGGCGTTCTTTCCTCCCATCTCAAGGGAACAGCGCTTGAGTACCTTTCCGCAATGTTCTGCAATGGCGCTCCCAACTTCGCAAGAACCGGTGAAACTGATGAGTCGAATCTTTGGGTGGTGGACAATCGCTTCTCCCGTGGAAGGGCCGCCGTGGACCAAATTCAAAACGCCCTTCGGAAGTCCTGCCTCCGCCAAGATTTCAATGAACTTCAGGGCTGAAAGAGGCGTGTCCTCAGCCGGTTTGAAAACAATCGTGTTACCGCAGATCAAAGCAGGAAAAATCTTCCAGGAAGGGATCGCTGTTGGAAAATTCCAGGGGGTGATTAAGCCGCAAACTCCGATCGGCATCCGGACGGACATTGCGAATTTATCGCGGAGTTCGCTCGTCGTGGTCTGGCCAAAAAGCCGGCGCCCCTCCCCGGCAATATAAAAGGCCATATCGATCGCTTCCTGGACGTCGCCGCGGGTCTCGCGGAGCACCTTTCCCATTTCTTGGGTCATGAGCCGCGCGAGTTCTTCCTTGTGCTCCTTCATCAGGAGACCGGCTTTCAAAATGATCTCGCCCCGGCTCGGCGGAGGAACGAGCCGCCACTCGGGGAAGGCGCGTTCCGCGGCCTGAACCGCTGCGTCGACATCTTCCGGACCCGATTCCGGAAAGACTCCGACCACCTCGTCTTGATGGGCGGGATTGACGTCGGGAAAGGTTTTCCCGCTTCTCGCGGGAACCCAACGTCCGTCGATATAGTTTAGGTAGGTCTGGGGCTCGGCCATATCGCCTCCACTTTTTTCACCCATTCCTCGATGACAGGGATCGACGAATAATCGGTCAAATCAAGTTTGAGCGGCGTGATGGCAATAAAGTGCTTGGAAAGGACTTCCTCGTCCGTGGTTCCATCCGGATCAAAGACCTCGATTTCTCCGGTCAAGCGGTAAATCCGTTCGGAATCCGAGCCATTCTCTCGAATGAATTCTTCGATGAAACGGCTGGAAGCCTGGCGCGCGACTTTGATCCCGCGGATCTCGGATTCAGGAAGTGCGGGAATGTTCACGCTTAAAAGGATGTCACGCGGGAAAATTCCCTTTTGGTAGCCTTCCAGAAGGGTCCTTGTGAATGCGGCTGCGAAGGAAAAATCTTTCGCTTTTTTGTCGCCGACGGACACGGCAATGGCCGGCAACCGGTTGATCAGCCCCTCGCGCGCGGCGGAAATGGTTCCCGAATAGTAAACGCTCACGCCGGTATTCGGCCCCGGATTAATCCCCGAGATCAGGAGGTCGGGCAGGAAGTCCTTCAGCTCTGAGAGGGCAAATTTCACGCAATCGGCGGGGGTGCCGTGAACGGCAAAGCACTTTGGACCCCGCTCCTCGATGACCAGTTTTTCACCGAGCGAAATTGAGTGGCTCGAGGCGGAGCGTTCGCCTGCAGGCGCTACCACCCAGCAATCGTGCTCGCCTTCGAGCACACGGACCACGGCCTGAAGCCCCGGGGCGTCAATTCCGTCGTCATTCGTGAGAAGAATTTTCATCGGCTTAGCCTTCCTGGAAAAATTATATCACAGCTCAAGTCGCGCCAGACGGACGGAAGGGGTTAACAGGGTCTAAAAATGCCAGAAACGAGGAATAATTAGAAGGGAGATCACGGCCACTAAAATATTCAAAGGGAGCCCGACCTTGAAATAATCGCTGAACTTATAGCCCCCGGCGCCTTGGACAATCAAATGCGTTTGATATCCAATCGGCGTCATAAAACCAGCGGAGGCCGCAACCGTCACCGCAATCACGAAAGGACGGGCATCCACCCCCAAATGGGAAGCGGTCGACAAGGCAATGGGAAAGGCCAGCGCCGCAGCCGCATTATTTGAAAGAATCTCGGTAAAAATCATTGTCATAATATAAATTGCGGCCAGAGCTCCCCCCGGCCCAAACCTTTGAGAAACGTTTCCGATCCAACCGGCAATGAAATCGCCCGCCCCGCTGTTTTGAATCGCTTTGCTGATCCCAAATGCGCAGGCAATTGTAATGAGCACGTCCCACCTTACGGATTTGCGGGCTTCGCGTCCGGGAATGCATTTCGTGATGACCAAGAGAAATGCCGCCGCTACCGCAAAATAGAGAATGTCGAGCGGTCTTCCCGCCACGAGCGGAAGATTTTCCCCGATGGCAGCCCCCAGAATCATAAAAGCCACCACGATCAGAGCAAACCGGGCTTTATCCTGCACATCCGGGGGACGATCCTTAATACGGGAAACGAGATAAAAATCCTGAGAGTCTTTCCAGTGGTCGAGAAACTTATCATCGGTAAACAGCAAAAGCGTATCCCCCGCCTTAAGCCGAATCCCTCCCACTTTCGCGTTGATCCTTTCCCCATTCCGGTGAACCGCCACGACCCCGGCTCCGTATTTCGAGCGGAACTCGCACTCTTTGACGGTCTTCCCCAAGACCGGAGACCCCGAGGAGACCACCGCCTCTACAAGATGGGTGCGCATTTTGCTGAAATCTTTTTCAAACATTTCGTGCGCGGCCGGAATCAGTCCCGGAATCTCCTGAAGGTCGACGACGGCCGAAGGGACGCCGACAAACATCAAACGGTCCTCCGCTTCAAACACTTCCCTGCTCGATACCGGCCCAATGGATTTTCCTGCTCGTTCGATATCCATCAAGAAAAGCCCCCGAAGATTCCGAAGTCCGGCTTGCTGAACGGTCTTTCCGACTAATTCGCAGCCCTTTTTGACCTTCATTTCGACCACATACTCTTTGCTCCGCTCCGTCACTTGTGCCGTGATATCTTTCTTTTCCGGAAGAAGCTTTTCGCCTAGAAATGCGAGATAAAATACTCCGACCACGACACAAGGCACCCCAACCTTAGTGAGCTCAAAAAGCGACAACCCTTTAAGACCGTTTTCAATCATCAAGCCGTGGACCACGAGGTTAGTGGAGGTCCCAATCAAAGTGCAAAGCCCGCCTAAGACCGTCGCATAGGATAAGGGGATTAAGAATTTAGAGGCAGACATTCCGATCTTCTCGGTCCATTTTTTGACAATCGGAGCAAAGATCACCACGATTGGCGTGTTGTTAATGAAGGCAGACAAGAAAGCGATCGGGACCATCATTTTCAAGAGAAGAAACGAGATGCCGCCTTTCCGGCTAGGGCTGAGAAAGAAGGAAACAAAACCGTTAAGGGCCCCGGTATTTTGAATGGCGGCGCTTACGATAAACAACACCGCGACCGTAATGACTCCGGCATTCGAAAATCCGCTAAAGGCTTCGGAGGGGTGAACAACTCCCGTGAGGATCAACACCGCCAGGGCGGAGAACATAATCAGATCCGCGCTCGCCAGTTCCAGGGCCAGCGCGGCGATGAGACCGACGACCACCGCGACTGTGATGATTCCTTCTGTTCCCATACCCTTTAAATGTAGTACATCTGAAGGCCTGGGCCGGTCCGTGCAAGCTGCAACGATTTCTCGCAAACGTCCGCCAAGGTCTTCTTGTCGAGGATTTCTGAAATGGCGTTTCGAACGTCCAGCAAAACGGCATAAAGGCCCGATTCGCGATCGTTTCTTCGAACTTTCTTTTCAATCTCCCGTCTTGTCCCTAGAGGAGCCAGCGGTCCATCGACCGCCCGAATAATCTCTCCGAGGGTAATCTCCTCGGGGAGGCGCGAAAGAGCATATCCCCCGTGTTTTCCCTTGGTGCTCTCCACAAAATTGTTCCTTTTGAGGACAATCATGATCTGCTCGAGAAACTTCAGAGGGAGCTTCTCCTGCTCCGCAATTTCGCGCAGGTTCAAGGTCCTCTGTTCGTGAACAAAGGCGAGGGCCAAAAGGGCCCGTAACGCGTATTCCCCTCTTTTTGTGACTTTCATATAATCCTACTAATTCGATATGACTAATAGGATTATACATGATTCCCCAATCGTGTCAAGGGAACTCTCTAGATTAGATCTGACTGAAGCGGGTGAGCTCGACTCCGAGGGAGGTGATCTCTTTACGGAGCTGTCTGTCGGAGAATAAGCGGAGCTCTTCTTCCCGAAGCTCCCGGAAGGAGCTGATTTCTCGCAGTTTCTGATCACAATAGGCGGGGTGGCAGCCGATTTCACTCGTGCCGTCAGGGAGATTCTCCACCACGCCCCAAAACGAATCCTTTCTCCAGATGAAACGCGCTTCAAGGTTCCCGAAGAGGTAATCCGTCGTCTTGAGGCCCTTTACCTCCCTCTGATATTGGTCAAGTTGGAAAATCCTGGAGCGGCGGACCGGGACCTTCCAGCGCCTTGCCACGCCGGCAAGCGCCCGGAAGAAGAGTGGGAAATCCTGGAGGTGGTGGTGCGTGTCGAGGTGGTCCGGCTTTTTTCCGAACCATTTCACGAAAAGTCCGACTTGGGCTTCGTATTCTCTCGCGACCTCACGCTCGGAGGGCATTTTTTGAAGGTAATCTCCCGGCCGTCGGAAAATGCCTTCGCGTTTCACAAGCGTTGCGACCTGGGAGCGGTGGCTTACCGGCCCCCCTAAAGTGACATTGAGATGAAGCCCGGCGCCGAGCCCCGGTCTTTTCTTCAATTCTTGCAGAGCTCGCCTTTCGAGCGGGAGATTGATCATCACCGTGGTGCTCGTCACGATCCCTTCGTCATAGGCCCTGAGGATTCCGCGGCTCACCCCCCAGGTAAGGTTGTAGTCGTCGGCGTTAATGATGAGCGAGCGGGTCACGGGAGGAACAGGAGAACAAAGGAAGCGGCGTACTTCCGTTCGTGGGTCATGGAAAGCTCAACGCGGATTCCAGGGGGGAGGCCGAAACGGACCTGGCTTTCCTCTGACATCGAAATTTCAGGCTTTCCCGTCGGTCTCCGCCTGACCTCGATTTCCCGGAAGCGGAGCCGGTTCTTCCGCCGGATCTCCATCGCCTTCATCATCGCCTCTTTGGCGGCGAAACGGGCGGCGTAGTGTTCATATTTGTAGCGCTTGGAGTCGCAGTAGGCGCGTTCGTCCGGGGTGAAGACCCGCTTGAGGAACCGCTCGCCGTGGCGCCGGGCCGCCTCTTCGAGGCGTTCCACGCTCACGATATCAATACCCTGCCGGATCTCCATCAGGAGCTAGAAGCGGACAACGACGAGAAAGAGGATCGCAATAACGAGGAGGGAAAGGATGTAGAAGTTATTGAACCGCCAAAAGTCCCGGGCCCGGGCAAACCAAGGGGTGGAGCGCTTGGCTTTCTTCGACGGGTGGAGCTCCTGGTGTATGGCGAGCACTTCGTCTTTTCGAAAACGGAGGTAAGCCCCGCCAATTTTAAAAGCTTGGAGTTTCCCCTTTTGAATGAGGTGATTTAATTGAGGGTCTTGGACTTCGAGAAACGCCTTGACCTCTTCTGCTGAAAGTAGACTGTCCACGGGACTAACAAACCTTCAAACTTTCTTAGACGCGCTCCTGCTGGATCCAGCGGTCAATCACGGATTTCTTAAAAATCCATTCTCCATTTTCCTGCTGGGCAGGAATTTTCCGCTCACGCGCCCACTCTTCGACCACCCGCGCTTCGACCTCAAGGTATTGCGCAACGTCTTTAAGGGTAAGATGAACGTCGAGCGCGTCCCCCTCTTTCACCCCGAGCATGCCCACGTGGCCTTCAAGAATGGACCCCTCGGCTATGCTGAGCTTCGGTGCTGTGATATTTCCCTCGACTGAGGCCGGTGGGACCAGGGAAAGGCTTTGGGTCGCCGTGATATCCCCTTTAACCTTCCCCGCCACGATAATCCGGTCGCCGTGGATATTGGCCCGGATCTTGGCATTTTCACCAATCGTCAGGTTGCCGCGCGCGTCAAGCTTTCCCTCGAAACTCCCGTTGATCCGGAGATTCACAGGGTCCTTAAACGTAATCGTTCCCTGCATACTCGCGTCAACGTCTAGAATCTTTTCCTCGACTTCTTCTCTTTTCTTGGCCATTGAAGGAGACCTCCTCCCGTTACTTTGCGCGTAAAGTAGCACGCCCCCCTTCCCTTGTCAATTCCCCTTCCGCACGGAGAGGGCTTGGGCGGTCACGAAGATCGAAGGATTGAGTTTTCGCGCAGGTTTGAGAGTTCCGGCTACTGGGATTCCAGGGCTGCGGCTTCTTTCAGGAGATCGAAAGCCGGCGCGATACCGGCGTCGGGCTTCACGATTGTCCGGGCTTCTTCAATGGAATCTCTTTTTTCGTCGTTTTCTGTCACTCCTTACAGAAGTGTCCCAAAGATAGTGACTCCCGTAGAAACCTTTCAGGATCTCAGCAATTGCGGAAGAAATGGCCAGCTCGCGCTCTGCCCGCGGAATCGGGATCTGGAAAAGATCCTCCCAGACCACCTGCGTTTGAAGCTGAGTGTTCGGCACCGGCGGCGGAGCGGGCGGATAGACCACGGGCGTAAGAGGAGTGGTGTAATAGAGGATCTCGCCATTTTCCAGGGTGACTTCAAAAAGTTCGTTCGTGAGGAACCGGACGCTCTGGACCGGAGCTGGCACCGTATCCATGTAGACCTGGGAATTTTCCTGAGTCTCGAAAGCGTAGATCTCGTTATTCTCGGCGTGATTCACGATCGCAAACCGTCCGTCGGGACTCACGGCCACAATCGGGTCGTTACCGGCCCGATGCCCCACTTGCACGGTCTCAAGAATCCCGGTAGCCACATCGTAAATGCCCCAATAAGTGTAATGGTTGTAATAAGGGTCAAAGCCTGTGAAGAGGATCTTGTCTCCCTGGGGCGTAAAAACAATCGGCTGATCGGTCTTAATCGCAATCGAGCGGGTCATATGGATTCCGTCCACGGCGAGGTTCAAGACAATCCCCTTTTTAAGCTGAAGGGCTGAAGAGAAATCATCTTTGTAATTGAAAAAAGCGTAGCTTTGTACGAAACGGAAGCCCCCGTCGACCAGGCCCAAAAGATCTCCGGCCTGTCCCGTGGCCGGATCGGTCGGCTGGACAAACGCCTGCTTGATCAGATCGTAAATCTTGAAGGTGCCCCCCTCCGGAATATCTGTATTCTTGAGATTTACGAAAGCGAATTTCCCTTCCGGGTCGACGTCGAAGGCGTGGAGCGTTTCGGTCGAAGCAATCACTCCCAAAGAATAGATCTCCCCCGTCGCTCCGTTCTTGAGACGAAGCTCGCGGGTGATTCCGGTCTCGCTGTCATCGATCTCGTAGAGAGAAAAGGTAAAATTCGTGTTGCTCTGCGCTGAACGGGTCTCGAGAAGGGTTTCGAGGTGCCACGCCGCAGACATCAACATCACGGTATCCGGTGTCACCTCAGGCTCAGAGGAACCGGGCCGGTTCGCACGCGGAATCGGGCGCTGAAGGCCATCGATCGGCCTTGAGAACCGCGTCTCCGGCACAAAATTCACCTCGAGCACGCCCTGGCGGCTTGGCCCTTCCTGATGCGGCCCTTCGACCATAAACCGAAGAGAGGCAATCGCTGTGATATCGATGCCAAGCGAACCTAAGAGCGCCGTCGGAATCGCGAAAACCTTTTCCTGAGTTGCGCTGATGCCGGTAAGATAAAGGGCCGTCACCCGGGCGGTTGTCCCGTCAAAACTCCAGATTTCCAAGATCGCCTGAGAGACATTCCCCTGCAGGCCGACGACGAGATCGGTCAATCCGCTGAAATCGGCCGGGGTGGTGTACTTAACGACTCCGCCGGAGTAGCCCGCGGTATTCGTGTCGTAATTCAGAAGAAATCCTCTTGTGGTGGCGGTCACCTGGGCCGGATCCTGCGGCGAACGATCCCCAATCTGGAAGCCGGCTGGAATCGGGGTGATGTCAGCCGGAGTTAAGGTCGTTGAGGCAGGAGTCACCCGCGGGCCTTCAAGGAGTCGAAAATCGCCGGCGTCAATGTGAAGAAGGAAACGTTCCCCATTCACAAGGAACGCTTCAACGGTGTTGCTGTCCAAAAATGTGGCGGAATCGAGGCGAAAATCGGCGGTTGCACCCAGACTTCCGAGAAACGCGGGATCAAGCCCTGGTATTTGGAAATATTGAATCGGCCGGTTGATTTCCTGATAATCCACCGCGTAGATAAAATCCCACGCATCCCGGTAGATGGCGAAGCGCCCGTCTGGGCTCACGGCTTTGAGGATAAATTCGTCCGAGGGAGAACTTGCCAGGAAAGGAAGAGGCTGAATGCTCAGCTCTCCCGTTGCCACATTGTAAAGTCCCAAGTGTCTCCCACTTGTGTTTTGGGCATAAAAGAGAATCCTTGAGCCATTAAACACCAGTTGCGGAGAGAAGCTGGTTCCTCGGTTAAGATCAAGGATTGGAAGATTTCCCGAAACGTAGGGAACCGTTTCCGAAAGGACGGGCACCGAGCCGTTGAGGTTGATAAAAATGCCTCGTTGGGAAGCCCCTAGGGGTGCGCTCGAATTAAAGATAGCAACTCCCCCAGCGAACTGGTAAGGAGAAGCCCCGAAAGAAGACTGTGTCTGCCCGAAAACCGTGTCGATCGGCTGACTGGTTAAAGCGTTGGTCGGCTTGACGAACTGCTTATGGGTAATGTCGAAGATTAAAGTCTTGCGGCTTTCCAGCATCCCCATTGACTCGTCTTCCGGTGCATTCATCAAAGCGTAACGTCCGCTCGGATCCACATCCAGGGCGCTCACATTCTCGCTGGGCCCCAAATTCAGAAGAAAATAAATTTGTCCGGTCACTTTGTTTCTCAAACGAAGTTCTTTTCCGCTCGAATCAGAGTCAAAAATCAAGAATTCATAATCGGGATTGCTCGGCGCCTGAACAACCGTAATTTGACTGGGGGGAACGGGTTGCCGATTCACAATGAGTTTTCCTGCCTGCGGGCCTCCCTCGACGACGAACCAAATGTCTCGGACGTTGGCGAGATCGGCTCCTCCAAAAACTGAGATGGGAATCGCGTAAACCTGTTCCTGGTCTGGGCGGATCCCGAGCAAGGGAATCGAAAATCCGCCGTCTTGAGTGTCATGAATTTCGAGTTTGACCTGGCTGGTGTCTCCTTTAAGGCCAAACATCAAGTAAGTGAGTCCGCTAAGATCTTGAGTTTCAACAATGCCTGGAGTTGTGAAATCATCGTAACCGAAACCGGCGCCTGCAAAGCTAAGGGAGCTCGCGTTGTTAAAGGTTAACTCCGCCCCACGTGCGGTCGCCGCAGCGGACACCGTTCCTCCGCCGCCTCCTAGGTCCCTCACCGCCGGCTTCCCGGGAATCGGACTAATGTCGGCCGGAGTCAGCGTGTCAGAAGGAGGAGCGGCGATAAAAGTGGTCGAAGGAACCCGGTTGACCGTCAGGGTGCCGATTTTTCCGTCTCCCTCCACAATGAAATAAATAATTCGAACGTTCGAGAGATCAATTTCTTCCAAGGCCGAAGTCGGAATCACCCAGACCTGCTCTTGGTCTGGCTGAATCCCCACAAGTTGGACCGTGGATTTCTGATCAAAGCGATCAATGATCTCAAGCTTCACTTCGCTCGTATCGCCTTGCAAACTAAAGTGAAGCTCGGCCAGCCCGCTCAAGTCCTCTGTTTCAATCGGAACGCTCCCAAAATTGTCGTAGGTGAAGCCTCCCCCCGCCCAGCCTCCAACCGTTGTGTCGTAATTGATCGTGATTCCTCGGGGTGCCAGGTTTACGGTGGTCGTGTTCCCCTCGGGCGCCACTTGAGTGATATAAGGAATTTGAAGATTGCCGGGAAGCGAAGCCATCGTTTCAGGAGTGATCGCGGCTGACGGAGAAACCGGCCCCAACAAATGTGACGAGCGAAAAAGAAGACTCCCCTCCGAATCTCGATTGTAATCGTCCACACTCTGAATGAAGCGGTTGAGTAGATCCCGGACAGGTTTTGCAGGAGCCTCGGAATCGGCCTCTTCCTGAATTTTGCGGACAAGATAGCCGTAATCATAAGTCACGGATTTTAGGAGGCCGCTTTGATTGTAGGCATAAACCCCGGAAACGCTCACCACATACTCAACATTTTCTCCGGCCGCCGTGAGGTCTAGGGCGCTTGGCTGACCCGCTTCATCTTGAGGGTGCGTGTGAGCAATGAGAGAGGCTTCCTTCAGTAGTTCGTAAGCGGGGGGAAGGAGTAGAATCTCGTCCCCGCTTCCGCTGGTAAAAAGAACAATTTTTCCCCCAATCACCGCGATCCCGACTTCAATATCAAGTTCCGTGAGTTTCTTGAGATCATTCTCTGAAAGGGACTTTACGATCACGGCGGCAGCGTAATCGGGGGTGAGATAATCCAAGGCCTCCTCGAACGAATATTCCTCCAGGTCACGGGTCGATTTTTCTGGATCTTCTACGGTTGGTTCGGAGAGAGGATTCTCTTCCGTCGCTGTCTCCTCTTCGGAGACCGTTATCGGGGTTTCCAGGCCGTCCAGTTCGGAATTCACCGGCGCCTCGTAGGGCTTAATCGGAACAAAAGTGCCGGAAGTCGGATCGAGCACTGCGTCTTCGGCGAAAGAAGAAGGGGTCACCGGCGGAAGCGTGCCGAGGAGCAGAAGAAGCGCTGTCATCGAAGAGAGGGCTTTTTTCCACTTCTTCTCTCTCGCCGACCGGCGATTTGCACGTTTCATTTCCGTACTCCCAAAGCCGGTTCCTCTATTCTCCGGACGGAATCCCTCACCGTGAGGCTCACGGGATGAGTGGTCTGACGATAAAAAAACGTTTCCTCTCCCTCTCCGGCCAGGAAGGAGACAAGCCGTTGAGCCGCCTCACGCCCCATTTCATAAAGCGGAACGCGAACAGTGGTGAGCGGAATTTCAAAACTTTCCCCTCGCGCTAGATCGTCGTAGCCAACGACCGAAATATCTTCGGGACAATTAATTCCAAGCTCCTTAAGCTTTTTAATGGCTCCAAAAGCCATATGATCATTCAGGCAAAATAGCGCCGTAATATCCGATTTTGGTCTTTGGCTGAAAAAGGCTTCGACCACTTTCGCCGCCTCTTCCTCCTGAAAATGTCCGCATAGGATAAAATCGGAAGAAAGTGAAAGCCCTGCCTCTTTCAGGTACGATTCAAATCCCCTCAATCGCAAGTGGCTGTCTTCCGAATCAGGGGATCCGGTAAGCACCGCAAATTTCCGGTGCCCCTGAGAGTAAAGGTATTCTGCAGCGAGCCTCCCTCCTTGGAAGTGATCCCCGCTGACAAAGTGCGCCCGAACACTTAATTCGGGATCATTGATCACGACACAGGGAATCTCGAACCGCTCAAAAACCTCCTTGCCGGAAAAGAAGGAGTGCCAGTGGTTCACGATCAATCCGTCAATTCCTTCCGCAAACTGGAAGTCATAGCCGTCCCACTTATTCTTGTCCGTTTTCAGCATCAGCATTTTGAACTGATACTCGCTCTCAAGAATTTCATCTGAAATCCCGCAGAGGACCTGCAAATAATAATCCTCTAGGAGAATTCCGGGGTGGTGAGGCAGGATCACTCCGAGGGTCTGGGTGCGCGCCTTGACTAACTGTCTCGCAGCAAGGTTCGGCGCGAAATGATACTTCTCAATTAGCTCATCAATCTCCTGAAGTTTCTTCGCCGCCACTTTCATTCGCGTTTCAGGATTCATGGCCCGTGAAACCGTGGCAATCGAAACGCTTGCTTCTTCCGCCAGGTCGTAGATGGTTAATTTCTGCCTTTTCTTCATCGCTTCCTCGATCACTTTTTAAAGACGCTTTGCTATCTTGTAAGCGTTTACAGTAAACCTAACTCCAGCTTCTGACGCAGGCAAGTCAAAAGCTTTAAAAAGTGTTCAAGAGCTGGTTATGTTTTAGGGATAACGGTGACAATCGAGATTTTGGGCAGTTCGATGGTAAGGTTGGAGGTTCCGGAAGGCCTAGCGACTCCGGAAAAGCGTCCCAGACGGGTCTGCTTCGCAGAACCTTCGTCCAGTTCCTACGAAGCCCCGCAGGAGCGAAGTAGAACGTCCCCGACGAGATTTGAACTCGTGTCGCCAGAATGAAAATCTGGTGTCCTAGACCAGCCTAGACGACGGGGACAGGTCTATTATGAGCCCGGATGGATTCGAACCATCGACACCCGCCTTAAAAGGGCGGTGCTCTACCAGGCTGAGCTACGGGCCCAATAAAGGGTGAGGCGGGTCAAATGCTTTTGATTTCTTGTTCTTTTTTGGCGACGGCGGTATCGAGGTCGCCAATGAAACGATCCGTCAGCTTTTGAACTTCCTTCTGACCGTGATGAGACTCGTCCTCGGAGATGCTTTTCCCTTTTTCGAGCCCCTTGATCCCCTCGATCGCTTCGTGACGAACGTTGCGAATCGCCACTTTTCCCTCTTCGCCCGCCCGGCGAATGACCTTCGCGAGCTCAAGGCGCCGCTCCTCAGACAAAGGCGGAATCTGAATCCGAATGACTTTACCGTCGTTATTGGGGGTCAGGCCGAGATCCGACTTCAAGATCGCCTTTTCGATCTCCCCTGAAACGGAAACGTCCCAAGGCTGAATCTGAAGGGTCCGCGCGTCCGGAACGCTGATCGTGGCAAGCCCCTTGAGGGGGGTTGGAGAGCCGTAGTAATCGACCTGAATTGCATCCACAAGACTCGCCGAGGCCCGCCCCGTGCGGAGATCCTGAAACTCCTTGCGGGTGAGGCTCATTGCCTTGTCCATTTTCCGGTTGGCTTCATCCAAAATTTTCCGAATTTCAGGACGCTCGGCCATCAGGGTCACTCCACTCGGGTTCCGATCCGCTCGCCCATGATCACGCGGCGGATATTGCCGTGTCTCACGAGATTAAAGACCACGATCGGAAGGTGATTGTCCATACAAAGGGAAATGGCGGTTGAATCCATGACCTGCAGACGCCTCTTGAGAACGTCAAGATAACTCAGCTTGTTGAATTTCTTCGCTCGTGCATCTTTCTTGGGATCCCGGTCGTAGACACCGTCAACTTTGGTGGCCTTCAGGATCGAATCCGCCCCGATCTCGATCGCACGCAACGCCGCGGCCGTATCCGTCGTGAAATAAGGATTCCCGGTCCCTCCGGCAAAGACCACGACCCGCCCCTTCTCCAAGTGCCGGACCGCCCGGCGTCGGATGTAGGGTTCGGCAAGTTCGTGAATTTCAATCGCCGACTGGACTCGCGTGGGGACGTCCCGCTTTTCCAACGCATCCTGGAGGACTAGGGAATTGATAATCGTGGCGAGCATCCCAATATAGTCGGCCGTGGCTCGATCCATTCCGGCTCGAGACGCCTGAAGTCCCCGGAAAATATTTCCCGCGCCGATGACACAGGCGGTTTCGACCCCGAGCCGGTGGACTTCCGCAATTTCATCTGCAATCGAACCCGCAACCTTGGGGTCAACGCCGTAGCCTTGCCTTCCCTGCAGCGCCTCTCCGGAGAGTTTGATAACAACCCGCTTGTAAACCGGCTTCTTGGCGCTCATTCCGCCGTCACGTCTTCGATACGAGGCTCTTTCCCAATCTCGAAACGAACCGCCCTGCGGATCAGAATTTTTTCTCCGAGCTTCGCAATCGTCTCCGTCAGGTAATCACGAATGGTCTTGGAGGGATCTTTGATGAATTTTTGATCGAGGAGCGGCGCCTCTTCCGGCTGGGCCGCGACTTGCATTGCAACGTCGCGGGCAAAACGCTGAAACACTTCGTTGCGGGCCACGAAGTCGGTCTCGCAATTGATTTCGACGAGAACGCCGATTTTCCCCCCGGCGTGGATGTAGGAGATCACCTGCCCCTCGCGCGCCTCACGGCTTTCCTTCTTCTTGGCGAGCTCAAGCCCCTGCGCCCTTAAAATCTCCGTCGCCTTATCAAAATTCCCGTGGGCTTCGGCCAGGGCCCGCTTACAGTCCATAATGCCGGCACCGGTCAGTTCCCGGAGTCTCACAATATCGTCTTTGCGGAGTCCCACGCTCATGGGAATTATTGAGTTTTCTTGGGCTCTTTGGATCGAGGGGTCCGTTTGGCGGCCTTCGGTTTCGATTCCGCCTCTGCTTTTTCCTGGAGAAGTTTCTCCTCGACTTCCGGGGGAAGGACTTCTTTGTGGGAAGGTTCGACCGTGGCCGTACCGACCTCCGTGATCGCCTCCGACGGAGTCTCTGCCGCGGAACTTGATGTCACCTGAGGCGCTCCCTCGACCGACTCTTCCACAACCCCCTGGACTTCAGTCGGATAAAGCTTCATGAATTCATTCTTTCCTTCCTGAATCGTTGCAGCGACAAGATCGCAGAAAAGTTTGATCGCCCGAATCGCATCGTCATTCCCCGGAATCGGGTAATCCACGAGCTCTGGATCGCAATTCGTGTCGATCAAGGCAATCGTGGGAATTCCAAGTTTGCGCGCCTCGGCGAGCGCGATCTCTTCCTTTTTGGTATCGATCAGGAAAACGGCTCCCGGGGTTTTTTTCATCTGGCGGATCCCTGAGAGGTAACGGCCGAGCTTCTCCCGCTCTTTCATGAGCTGGAAAACTTCCTTTTTCTTAATGTACTTGAAGCTTCCGTCCCGCTCCATTAGATCAATCGCCTCGAGCCGGGAAATAGACTTGCAAATCGTAGCGAAATTGGTCAGCATCCCCCCGAGCCAGCGGATATGGACGTAGGGCATCTGGCACTGTTCGGCGGCCTGCTTGACCGAGTCTTGGGCCTGCTTCTTGGTGCCGACAAAAAGGATTTCTTTCCCTTCGCCCGCGATTCTCTTCACGAATTCAAGCGCCCGGGTAAGACACCCGACGGTCAACTCGAGATTGATGATATAAATCCCATTCTTCTCCGCGAAGATATAGCGCTGCATTTTCGGATTCCACCGCCGCGTCTGGTGGCCAAAATGCACCCCGGCTTCAAGAAGTTGTTTCACTGTCACTTGCTGCATAAAGATAATCCTATTTTCCTAACTCTATATTTTGTGCTGTCTTCCGTAAAAACGGGAGGATTTAAAGCTCGCGTATTATAACAAAGATTTATTTTCCGGCAATGGATTAATCATCGGCCGGCTTGAAGGCGGGAGCCGAGTTCCGAGAGGGTTTCGGCCGGAATATCAAGGGTCCGGACCGGGTAGGGAATCACGATCCCCTCCTTTTGGTACCGCTCGTGGAGGGCCTTGATAAATTCGTGCTTGAGCAGGTACTGATCCGCAAATTCTTTGACGCGAAGGACCACGGTGAAGTTGACGCCCGACTCCCCCAACGTGTGGTAACGAATCATCGGCTCAAACTGAGGAAGCGCCCCCTGAACCCGTTTTTGAGCCTCTCGGGCCACTTCGATCGTAACCTGTTCCACCTTCTTGAGGTCGCTTCCGTAAGCGACGCCGACTTCCACCAAGACCCCCATCTCCTTCTCGGGCAGATAATAATTCCGGAGCGTACTCGAGATCAGCCGGTTATTGGGGATGATCACCACGAAATTTTGTAACATCAGGATCTTGGTATTGCGCCAGCCGATTTCTTTGACAAACCCCTCCTCCCCCGATTCGAGCCGAATGAAGTCGCCCACGCGGATCGGCCGCTCGATCACGATATAGATTCCTGCAAAGAGATTGGCGAGGGTCTCCTGAAGCCCCAAAGCCACGGCAAGGGAACCGATTCCGAGCGAAGCAACGAGAGGAGTAACATCAAGTCCGAGAGCGTCCAGGAGAATCAAAAAACCGAAAGAAAGAACGGCGAGCCGGATGAGCCCTTGCACGATCCCTCGGGAGAGATCAACGGTCTGAACCTTTCCCGACAGCGAACGGAGGAGATGAACGACCAAGCGGTCAAAGAGAAGGAAAATGGCAACAATGGTAAGGACTTTTACTGCAAGGAGGACGGGGTGATCAAGTTCTTGGGGGAGAGGAAGGAGCCTTTCCAGGAGCGCCAGTCCCCCGCCCAAGATGAGGATGTTAAGAGGAAGGTTGAGACTCTCCCTTAGAACCTTGTCCCAGCCGGTTGGCGTTTTCTCGCCCCATTTTTTGATCGCTAGAAAAAGGAACCCTTTGGCCGTGTAGAGAAAGACGAGCCAAAGGACAAAGAAGACGGGACCGTAGATCCAGGCTGAGACGGTAACGCCAAAAATATCTATGCCGTTGCCTGGCATTAGACACGGCTCGCTTGGGCGAGCTCTTTCCGGACCTCCTTGGCGGCCTCGACGATCACTCGAAGTTTGTCTTTCGCTTCCTCGACCTCTCGGGTTTTGAGCCCGCAGTCAGGATCGACGTAAATCTGTTCGGGACGAAACACCTTGAGGGCATCCTCAATGCGGCCCTTGACAACGTCCTTGGACTCCAGCGCGTGGGAGTGAACGTCGACCACGCCGAGCCCGATTTCCTTGGTGAAAGGATGTTTCTTGAAGAGTTCGAGCAAATTGAGAGTCGAGTTTGAAATCTCCAGATCAATCTGGTCGACCGGAATGTCAAGCATTCCGGGATAGATTTTCTCAAAGTCACCGTAACAGATGTGGGTGATCGTCTTCGCGCGAAGTCCCCGGGTGGCAATCCCCATCGCTTCGATGACCAAAGGAAGTTCTTCGGGCCGGACAGAAACCGCTGGTTCGTCGATCTGAATGAATTGGGCGCCGGCCTTCTCAAGGTCGAGCGCCTCTTCGTGGATCGCCTCCGCCAGGGCCAGCGTCAATTCTCTCCGGTCGGGATAATATTCGTTAAAACTCCAATCCATGATCGTGTAAGGACCGGTCAACATTCCTTTGACCGGCTTCTTTGTGAGGCTCTGGGCAAATTGAAACCATTCGATCGTCATCGGCTTCGCCCGCTTGACTTTGTCCACGACCACCGGCTTCCGGTAATAACGGTTCCCGTAAGAACGGACGAGTCCTGAGATTTCAAACCCTTTCAGGGTCTCGGCGAAGTAGGTCACCATATCGCCCCGGTACATTTCGCCGTCGACTAAGATGTCGATTCCGATCTCCTCCTGAAACTGGATCCATTCGCGTGTCGCCTTTTCCTCAAACTCCCGAAGCTTTTTCTCGCTGATCTCGCCCTTGGACGCCTGGGCCCTCGCCTTCTTGAGATAATCCGGCTTGGGGAAGCTTCCGACAGAGGTGGTGGGAAGAATCGGAATCATACTTTCACCTTGGCGCCGCGGAATTCACGGACCACTTTGGAAAGACAGGCGAGTTTTTTTCTCGCCGCGTTCCGCGGAAGAAATTCCAAACCGTAATTGGGCGAGACAGAGAGATTATTTCCCGGCACGAGATCCTTGAGCTCCTCCAATTTCTCCCGAAGCTCCTCTTCGCTTTCCATCTTTGTGTTTCGAGCGTCGACGATTCCGGCCACGAGCTTCTTGGTGAAGCGCGCCCGGCGAAGGAGTTTCCAGTTTTCACTTTTGCCCGCAAGGTCCAATCCCAACGCCGTAACAGGAAGCGTCAAAACTTCCGGATAAAGTCCCTCGAGGTCTCCAAAATTGAGAAAAAGAATGGTTTCAATTCCCTGGGGAAAGGAGAAGGCGAGTTTTTCCCAAATCCGCTTAAAGAGCGGAAGTTCCTTCTTGTGGTTCAGAAGCGCCGGTTCGTCAAATTGGACGAACTTGGCTCCGGCTTGAGCGAGCCGTTTCGTTTCCTCGCCCAGAATCGACGCCAGTTTCAGCGCAAACTTTTCCAGGTCTCCGTAGTGTTTATCTTGAGCAAGTTTCGCCAGGGTGTAAGGACCGGTTAAAAGGGCTTTGACGGGGACCGAACTGGCCCCCTTCGCAAACTGGAAGTCCTTCACCACGAGGCTCTCCGGCGAGCTGAGCTCTCCCTCGCAAATCGGCTGGCGGTAGAAGGTGTTGGTATCAAAATAACGAAGGAGGCCAGTCACTCGAAAGCCTTTGATTTTTCGGGTCAAATAGGTAAGCGGATCATCCCAACGGATCTGACCGTCTGTCACGACCTCGATCCCCGCCTCAATCTGCTCTTCGATCACGCGCCGCGTGACCTCGTCCTTCACCCGCTCGAGTTCGGGGGCGGTGATTTCCTTCCGGTCAAACTGGGCGAGTGAGCGCCTCAAGACCTGTTCTTCAGGGGTATCGCCGATCTTCGGGTAGTGGCTGACAACAGTTACGTTCATCATGGGTTAAACAGGGGCAGTATTTTAGGGAACTAGGCCCGGGATTGCAACGGGTTATTTCTTGGGGTGGGTCAGATTCTCCGGTGAAAGGATCCGGTCAAGGGCATGGCGTGTGAGAAGCCTTTTCCCAAGCACGACTTCCCGGAGCGTCTTTCCGGTACGAACCGCCTCCTTCACGCACTCTGCAGCTTTGGAATAGCCGATATGCGGGTTAAGCGCGGCCGCAATGCCGTAACTTGCTTCTGCGTAACTCCGCAAGCGTTTCGCATTGGCGGTGATTCCTTCAATGCAGAGAGTTCCGAAGACCGTGCAGAGGTTCTTCAGAATCTCAATCGATTGGAAGAGGTTGTGAGCAATGACGGGCCGCATCACGTTCAGCTCAAGCTGTCCTGCCTGAACGGCGAGGCTGATCGCAAGATCGTTCCCCACCACTTGAAAACCGACCTGCGCGGCGACCTCCGGCATCACCGGATTCACCTTTCCGGGCATGATGGAGGAACCGGGCTGACGCGTCGGAAGATTGATCTCCGAGAAACCGGTTTTGGGACCCGAACTTAAGAGCCTTAAATCATTCGAAATCTGGATGATCGAAAGCGCGTAGGTCCGGAGCGCTCCTGATACGGCTGCAAAGTCAGCGTCCGATTGCATCAGTTCAAAAAGGTTTTTTCCGCTTCTCACGGGAAGTGCCGTGATCCGCCCGAGATTCTGAATCACGTTGGCCCGGTAGCGGAGAGTGGTGTTGAGACCGGTTCCCACGGCAGAGCCTCCGATCCCAAGTTCCGCGAGGTTTTCCGAGGCCTGTTCCACCCGGAGCCTCCCCTTCTCGAGCTGGCGCGCGTAGCCCGAAAATTCCTGCCCGAGCGTAATTGGTGCCGCGTCCTGCAAATGGGTCCTTCCGGATTTAATGACGCGGCGAAACTCGTTCGCCTTTTTCTCGAAAGCACGTTCAAGGAGCCTGGAAGCCCGCGAGAATTCCTCCAGGAGACGAAGCGCGCCCAAGCGAATGGCTGTGGGAATCACGTCGTTGGTCGATTGGCCCATATTCACGTGGTCGTGTGAGCTTAAGAATTCGTAGTCCCCTTTTTTCTTCCGGAGAATTTCGAGCGCCCGATTCGCAATCACTTCGTTCACATTCATGTGGGCGGAAACGCCGGCTCCGGACTGAAGGACGTCGGTCACAAAGTGGCCCGTAAGCTTTCCCTTCATCACCTCGTCGGCTGCCTGGATGATTGCGCGGGCCCGGCGGGAGTCGAGCCTCTTCTCACTGAGATTGGCAAGGGCGCAAGCCTTTTTAATCGCGCCGAGGGCCCAAAGGAAAGCGGGGTGAAAACGGAGGCCTGAGATCGGAAAGTTCTCCTGCGCCCGGACCGTTTCAACGCCGTAGTAGGCATCTTGCGGAACCGGTTTGGATCCGAGTGAATCCCGCTCCATTCGGGACTTTGATTTTGGCATCGAGGAAAGTTTAAAGTTTATTGAAACTGGGAGAGGACTTCTTCGACCGTGGCCTTGCCCCGTTTTCCGATCGCCTGTTTTTGGAGCTCTTCGGAACGCTCATGGAAGGCGCTTCGCTCCCGCTTGTAAATGACCCCGATCGGTATCGTCTCCCTCTCTAGCGAAAGCTGGAAAGCTTTCACCCGGTCGGTTGGGTCGTGTTCCGGGCCGAGGAAGCGGATTCTCTGGGAAATCGGCTTATACGTGTCATGAAAGGTCGTGCAGGGACTCAAGACTTCAATCAAGGCAAACCCCTTGTGCTCCACCCCTTGAACGATGAGGTCGGTCAGTTCCTTGGGCTTCGCAGAAAATCCGCGCGCCACGAAGCCGATGTCGTAAGCAATTGCCATCGCGACCGGATTCAACGGTTCATCAAGCTGTCCGTAAGGGGTGGTCCCGGCGGCGAGTCCTTGCGGGGCCGTCGCCGAACTTTGACCCTTGGTGAGGCCGTAGACTTCGTTATCCATCACGATGTAGCAGACGTCAATATTCCGCCGCGCGGCGTGCGGGATGTGCCCGGCGCCGATCGAATAGGCGTCACCGTCTCCTCCCACCGCAATCACTTCAAGATTGGAATTGGCGGTCTTAATGCCGGTCGCCACCGGGAGGACCCGGCCGTGGATCGTGTGAAATCCGTAGGAATTCACGTAACCGGAAAGACGTCCCGAGCAGCCGATCCCGGCCACCACCACGAGGTTTTCGGGCGGAACTTGTTTGGTCGCAAGCATCCGATAGATGCAGGTGAGAACGCCGAAGTCGCCGCACCCCGGGCACCAGACCGGATGAACGTCGGTCTTGTAGTCCTTCGCAGTCAAACCTTGTGCGTCTGTTTCAGGCATGTCTCGCTAACCTCCTCCACCTTCTTCAAGATCTCATTCGGAGTAAAAGGAAGTCCGGTCACCTTATTGAGCTGAATCACGTCGGTCAAGTAACGGGCCCGGATCTCCTTGGCAAATTGACCTGTGTAATTGAGTTCTGGAACGATCACGGTCTTCACGGAACGAATGAAGTCTCCGAGTTCGACCGGCAACGGGTGAACGATCTTCGGATGAAACGCGGCCACGCGGTAGCCTTTCGCATTCGCCTGAGCCACCGCTTCCCGGATCACTCCTTCCGAAGAGCCCCAGCCGACGATCCCAATGTCAGCCTCAAGGGGGCCGTATCGGCGGAAAAGATCAGGCCCCTGCAGGATCAAATTCATCTTCCGCCACCGTTTCGCCATCATTTGAGAGTGATTGTCCGGCTCATAACTCAGTTCCCCCGCCTCGTCGTGTTCAATTCCCGTCGCCGGAAAGGCCCCGCCTTTCATTCCCGGAACTGTCATCGGGGAGACCCCTGATTCTGTCATCCGAAATCGTTTGTATTGCTCAAGCTCAAATTCGCTCGGCTTGCGGATCTCCTCCACCGCCACTTTGGTCAGGTCGGGCTTACGGACCGTTGCATTTCGCTGCGCGAGATACTGATCCGAAAGCACGATCACCGGCATCTGGCAGCGGACGGCGTAATTGAAGGCCCGGATCGCTCCGTAGAAGGCGTCTTCGACGCTCGAAAGGGCCATCACGATTCGTGGAACGTCACCGTGCCCCGCGTGAATTGCGTGTCTTAGGTCGCTCTGCTCGGTTTTAGTCGGCATTCCGGTACTTGGTCCTGCGCGCTGGCAGTCGACAATCACGCAAGGGATTTCGGCCATACTGGCGAGGCCAAGGAACTCTGTCATCAAATCAATGCCCGGACCGGATGAGGCGGTCATCGCTTTGACGCCTGAAAACGCAGCCCCTAAAACCATTCCGACCGCGGCGATCTCGTCTTCCGCTTGAACCACCGTTCCGCCGAAACGGGGAAGTTCACGCGCGAGAAGCTCCATAATATCGGTCGCGGGAGTGATCGGATATCCGGCGTAAAAACGCATTCCTGCCTGAACCGCTCCTAGGGCAAACGCTTGGTTTCCTGTAAGGACGAGCCGGTTCTCGCTTTTCTGAGGTTCCAGATGAAAGCCGTCCCTTTTCGTGAGATTCTTTTCAACAGACTGGTAGCCCTGTTTCAACGCCTGATAGTTGAGGTTTAAAATCGCCTCGCCCTTTTTCCCGAACCTTTGCGAGATGATTTTCTCGAGGATCGAAAAATCGACGCCGAAGAGTTTTGACAAAATCCCCAGGAAAAGGATGTTCTTCGTGAGGTAGTTCCGAAGTTCGAGCTTTGCCATTTCGGAAACCGGGATTCCGTAAAGAATCACGTTGAGTCCCTCTTCCGGTTTTGTCGAACTCGAATCGTAGACGAGGACCCCTTGCCCGTCCCTGCGGAGGTCCTTGGCGTGGCGGTCGTAAGCTTCCTGATTGAAACAAATGAGGACGTCGATCTCGCTTCCCTGAGACAGCAAAAACTCCGTCGAAGCCCGGACCTGGAACATCGCCGGCCCGCCCTTGATCTCCGCGGGATAAGAACGGAAGGTGTAAATCTCAAGACCCATCCGCGCGCAAGCAAGAGTCAGAATCTCGCCGCAGCTGATGACACCCTCTCCTCCCTCACCGCCAATTCGAAATACCATGTCCATTTTCATCCCGAAGACTCCTTCTCATCTTCTCGCAGGATCGGCTGCCGATAGGAGTAACCGCGACCCACCTCGTGCCAGAAACCGACTTCTTTTTCACCCAGTTTCCAGCAAAGGTAAACCACCCGGCCCTGATAAAGAGTGTAGAAATCGATGAGCCCCGCGTCAATATCCTTCAAGAAGCAGCCCATCTCATGAACTTCATCAATCAAGGTATAAAAAAGGTTCACCCATTCGTTATAGTTCTCGATTTCGCGCGCCATCTGGGGCGACGGCTTCCCCTCTTCCTCGCTCGGATAAAGGAGTTCAAGGGTATCGATCTCCACTTCCTTGGCCAAGATATCCCTATGTCTTGACTGAAGTTCCATCACGAGGTCCGTCAGCCTCGGCAAGAGGCGGTTTGCCTCCTCCGCCGTGAAGACTTTGAGCTCATTGGTTTCACCCATCTTTATCGGCTCCTTAGGTAACTACGGTTACTCCCATTTTCCAAAAATATTATACCACGAGATTCTATAACCCCTAAGGAATAACCAGGTTGTGTTAACTTACGGTGGGGATAATAGCTCGGATGGGCTGACTTTTCACTTTAAATTTGATAGACTTGCTTCCGATTTTTCCTTCCAGAGGTTTGAGGTCTTCTTAATCGGGACGTAGCGCAGCCTGGTAGCGCACACGCTTGGGGTGCGTGGGGTCGTGGGTTCAAATCCCGCCGTCCCGACCATTTCCGGTCAAAAAAGAAACGCGGGCAAGAGGACTGGTCCCCTTACCCGCTTTTCTTAGATCAAATCGATTCAGCGCTTCTTACTTCAGCGCGTTCTTCAACTCCGCTCCGGCATGAAAGGCAGGAACGCGGCGAGCCTTGATCTGGATCTGCTCGCCCGTCTTCGGATTCCGGCCCATTCGGGCCTTACGCTGCTTCACAGAGAAAGTCCCAAATCCGATCAGCTGGACCTTCTGCCCTTTTTTGAGCGTGGTCCTGATCGACTCAAAACAGGCATTCAACGTCTCTTGGGCCTTGGATTTGGTAAGCTTGGCTCTGCGAGCAATCTCGGTTACGAGTTCGGCTTTGTTCATGATACACCTCCTTTCTTCATCCCAATTTTGAATTGGAAATTAATACTGCTTCCACTCTTCCCGCGCGTCGCGCGCTAACAAATCTTCGACCGCCTGGGCACAATCTTTACCTTTGAAAACAACGTTGTAGACCTCTCCCATAATCGGAAGCTCCACCCCGACCCGCTGCGAAAGTTCTTTGACCGCTTCCGCGGTGTCGACCCCTTCCGCCACCATTTCCATTCCGGCCAGAATCTCCTTAATCTTCCTTCCCTTTCCCAGCTCCCGGCCCACGCGGAGGTTTCGTCCGTGCTGAGAAAAGCAGGTCGTCATGAGATCCCCCACGCCGGAGAGGCCAAAGAAAGTGTTGGGATTCGCGCCGAGGCGGATCCCGAGTTTTGTCATTTCAAGGAGCGCCCGCGACAGAAGGCCGGATTTCGTGTTGTCTCCAAATCCGAGGCCGTCACAGATCCCGGCGGCGATGGCGACCACATTCTTGAGCGCTCCGCCGAGTTCTGTACCGACCACGTCATTCTGGACATAAACCCGGAACGTCCGGTCCCGGAGAGCGTCGTGGACAAGGTTGGCAAACTTTTCATCCCGGGAAGCGGCAACGACCAGTGTGGGAATATTTCGCGCCACTTCTTCGGCGTGGGAAGGGCCGGAGAGGACCACCAGATTCACCTTTCCCAAGACGGACTCCACGATTTCGGAGGGCCGAAGATGGGATTTTTTTTCGATCCCTTTCGCCACGCTCACGAGCACCTTCTTTGTGAGGTTCGATTCCTTCAATTTGAAAAGGACGTTCCGGATAAACTGGGTTGGGATCGCCAGGATCAAGATCTCTCCAAAATCGACCGCTTCTTTGAGATCCGAGCTGATTTTTAGTTTGGCGGGAATGGGAACGCCGGGCAGAAATTTCTGGTTTTCCCGCTTTTCATTTAAAACTTTGGCGTAATCCGGGAAGGCGCTCCAGAGGAGGGTTGGATTTCCTCTTCGGTGACTTAAAAGGGCGAGGGCGGTTCCCCATCCGCCGTCTCCCAGCACCGAAACCGAAGTGGTCTTATTCACTCGCTCCCCGACGATTGTTGAGAATTCCCATAAATTTCAAGGGTTCCAGCGGGGTAATGTAACACGTTGCCTCGATCGGGTCAAGCAGGGGAAGAGAACTTTTTTCTTCGAAGGAGTCCGCAAATTCGAACCGCTACGAGCGCGAGAAAGATTCCTGTGGCATCCGCGATCCAATCGATAGCACTCGACGTGCGGCTCGGAACCATCCCTTGGGTCCATTCCAAGAAGGCGCCGTAGCCGAGTGAAAAAAGCGCGCTCTTCGCTTCAGAATGGACGGAAAAGACGATTAAAGACGAGGACAAAAAGGCCTGCCGGCCAAGAAGGGCCAGCAGGAAAAATGATGACGCGTGAAGCCAGGAGTCGTCGATCGCCGTAACCGCCGGAGGGATTTGTTCCGAGGGAAGAATGGACGCGGCAAAAAGAAAGAGAACGTAGGTAATAAAAAGGGGCCAGAGAAAGCGGTTAAAGAGATTCTTTAAAGCGGTCAAAGAGACCCCTCTTCTTGGGAGTTCCGACCGAGTCTCCCCGAAGCTTGGCCCACTCCTCAAGAATCGCCCGCTCTTTTTCGTTCAGGCGCTCCGGGACCTCAATCTCGATCCGTACGAGTTCGTCTCCTCGGCCGCTTCCGTGAAGAAAGGGGACGCCCTTTTCCCGAAGCCGAAAGACCTTGCCCGAAGGGGTTCCGGAAGGAATGTGAAGCTTCACTTTTCCGTCGATGGTCGGAATAGCCACATCGCCTCCGAGCGCGGCGGTGCCAAAAGGTATGAGCATTTCACAGTAAAGGTCGTTTTCTCTCCGAATTAAAACCGGGTGAGACTTCACGATCACCCGAACATAGAGATCGCCCCGGCGTCCTCCCCGCTCGCCCGCTTCCCCTTCGCCGATAATTTTCAGACGAGAGTCGGTGTCGATTCCGGCCGGAATCTTCACATTGAGCTTGCGTGTCTTCTCAACCCGGCCGCTCCCGTGGCAGCCGGGACAAGGTTTCTCGATCCGTTCTCCTTCGCCGTGGCAGCGAGGACACGTTCTCCGAAGCGAAAAGAATCCCTGGGTCATCCGGATCTCCCCCACCCCGCGGCACTCAGGGCAGGTTGATTTCTTCGACCCCGGAGCAGCGCCCGTTCCTTCACAAGAACCGCACGTCTCTCGACGGGGGACGGAAAGCGAAACCTCTTTTCCCAGGCAGGCCTCTTCGAGTGTCACTTCGACCGCCACCTCAAGGTCGGCCCCACGCCGGACACCCCCTCGAGACCGGCCGGTTTGGCCAAAAAAATCATCGAATAGGTCTCCAAAAATATCCCCAAACCCGCGGAAGGTCTCCTCAAAACCTTGGAACCCTTGAAAACCGGCTCCCCCCAACGAATGGCCGAACTGGTCGTACTGGGCGCGCTTTTCCGGATCGCTTAGGACCGCGTAAGCCTCGGCCGCCTCTTTGAATTTTTCCTCCGCTTCTTTGTTTCCCGGATTACGGTCGGGGTGGTATTTGAGCGCAAGTTTTCGATACGATTTCTTAATCTCCTCAGCGCTGGCGCCTCGGGAGACTCCGAGGACTTCGTAATAGTCTCGTTTCGTCTGCATTGCCATTGGATTAAGTGAGCTCCTCCTGCTTCTCTTCATCCTTCTTTCCTTTCCCTCCCGGAGCGACCCGAATCTGGACCTTCGCCGGTCTCACGACCCGATCATGCAAGAGGTAGCCGGGGGCGATTTCCTTCACAACGACTCCCTCCGGACCTTCCTCTTGGAGTTCGTCGACCGCCTCGTGGAAATGGGGATCAAAACGCTCGCCTTCGGAAGAAAACCTCTTGAGGCCGTGGGAGGCCAGCATATCGAGAAGCTGTTTCCAAATGAGCTGAACCCCGGACACCACCCCCTTCGCCTCGGAGGTCGAGGCGTGGCTCAGGGCCCGCTCAAGATTATCTAATGTCGGGAGAAGGTCGCGGAGAAGCCTCTCCTGGCTGAAGCGAACGAACTCTTCGCGCTCCTTGGCAAGTCTTTTTCGCGCGTTGTCGTAGTCGGCCGCACTTCGGAGGAGTTTCTCCTTGACCGATTCGAGTTCTTTGATCTTTTCGAGAAGCTCGCGGTACTCGCTCTCCGAAAGGGTGACGTTCGGCTTTGCCTCCGGTTCGGGTTTTGTCTCCTTTTTTTCCATTTTTATCACGTGCCCCATCGCTCTAAGGCGTGCGTCATCTCCGCAGCCATATGGTGAACCAGCCCCATAATTCTTCCATAGGGCATCCGGCGCGGCCCCAAGACCCCCAGTGTTCCCACATATTTCCTTCGCCAAAGGTAAGGAGCGGTCACTAAGGAGCAGTCCCAAATCTCCTTGGAAAGGTCCCTCGCGCCGATCGCCACCGAAATCCCTTCCGTTGCAATCGTCCGATGCGTCAGAAAGTCCACCAGATTCGATTTTTCCTCCAAGACTGCCATCAGTCGCTTGAGCTTCTTCAGGTCCTGGAACTCCGGCTGATTCAGAATGTAACGCGACCCCTCGACGAGAACTCTCGGGGCGTTCCAAGAAGGAAGGCTTTTTTGAACGATCTGGAGGGTCTGTTCGTAAATTCGCCGGAGCGAGTCGCGGCAAGACTCGATCCTTCGGGCAACCTCCTCTTCCAGGTCTTTGATCGCCTGACCGGCCAACTCCTCGTTGATGAAATTCCGAATCCGTTCAATCTCCTCCGCTGAAATCGGTTCCCCCATTTCCACCAAGCGGTCCTGAACGAGCCCTGAAGTGGTGCACCAGACCGCGAGGAGACGCCCTTCGTCCCACGGGACCAGACTGAGCTCTTTTAAGTAAAGCTCTCGGATTTCAGGCGAGATCACAAGGACCGCCTCTTCCGCCATTGTCGAAAGGATCCGGGAGGCGCGCTCCATCAAGCTTTCCAAGTTCTCGATCCGTCCCTCCATCTGTTGGGAAATGAAATTCAAGACCGCCGTGGAGAGGGGCTCTTCCCTCACCGCCTCCCGGACAAAAAAATGGTAGCCCTTGTCCGTCGGAATTCGTCCGGCTGAAGTGTGCGGATGAGTCAAATATCCCCGCTCCTCCAGAATTCCCATCTCGTGCCTCAGCGAGGCGGAAGAGAGGCCGAGGCGGGAGCTTTCTGCAAGGGTTCGGGAACCGACCGGAAGGGTGGTCTGGATGTAGGCCTCAATGACGAGGGCCAGAATCTGTTTTTGTCTTGGGGTCAGGTCTTCCATAAGAAATCTGGCACTCTCTTTGTGGGAGTGCCAAAATCACTCTAGCATAATGAAATTTGATTTTCAACGGAACCTCCCCTCCCGGTTGAAGCTAGAGAGGAGCAACTCCGCTCAGAAGACCTTGAAGCGTGGTTTTATTGCGTCGGAAAAGCTCCAAGTCCTCGCGGGCCAGCATCTGAGCCGAGGGGTCGGAGGCGAGCCGGAGCTCAAGGAAACCGTAATCCGAGAATTTGTAACTCCGAAGGACGTCGACAAATTCCCGGGAGGTGCGGTTTAAAAGATAAAGGACATCTTCGTGAACGAGAGAGAGGGAGGGCACCAAAAGACCCGCGCTCTTCGCTCTGAGATCAAGCTCGAGTGAAAAAAAGCTCTTCTGGGCTTCCCGATGGTAAAGGAAGTTGAGTTGAGCCGATTCAAAGGTATTCTGGATCCTCTCATCCGCCATGAGGAGCGCCTGGGTCCTGCGGGTGAGCTGCTCCGCCAGAAAGACTCCCAAATCAATGTGGAAAACCGGAAACTCTGTCTCCCAGGATTCGAGATCCTGATCCAGATTCAACTCGTCAGGAATCGGAATTCTTTGAAGGGTGCCCCGCTCGTCCAGGTAAGAAAGCGGAATGACGCGAAGAATCTTCGCGGGGTCGCCTTCAAAAGAAATAACAAAGAAAAACTCGAGGTCCGTCCCCGGAGGGACGAGAAAAGCCCCCGGGACGACGCTCTGCATCTCATATTCGAGTCGGACGGGGGCATAGACCACCATTTGGTCCTTTCCAAGCGAAGCGCTTCTCAATTCCCCGAGATGCCACCGGGCCGGCCCCTTCCCGACAAGCTCCGGATCGGTAAAGAAGGTCGAAACGAAAAACTCCGGGGTAATCGGGTCTTTGAAGAAGTCCTGAAGGTTCTTGAGCGTCTCCCCTTTTTCAAGCACCTCAAACAGAGAGCGAACGGAACGGTGGGAAATCACCGCCCGATTGAGCCGAAGCTCGTGAAAGACCCGTTTCCGGTACTCCTCACGGGAGATGTCCCAGAGCCGGACCCGCTTGATATCGTCCACGTACCCCGTGAGAACCAGCTGGAGTCCCGTCGTTTCGATGTCGGTCGCTTGAAGGGTGTAGAATTCGATTTTGAGGTCGGTGCTCAAGAGCACCCGAGAAATCGAAAAGAGAACGTCCTCCACCTGATCCAGGGCCTCCGGCGACGGCTGAAAAAGGCTCTCGACGTCGTTTAACTTTCCCTCCCCCTGGAGCAGGGCCTCTTTAAAATCCCGGGCAAAGAGCTTTTTCACGGGAAGGAAAACTCCCACCGTGGTCCCCACGATCTTCACCTGGATATTTTCAATCCCATATTCCTTGCGGCAGATCTCCTGGATCGACTCTGCAACGCGCTGGGCCGGGTAGCTCCTATAGCAGCCCCAGGCGAAAAGACTCAAAAATACCAGGCTCGCAAGGGTTGCCCAAACTCTCTGGCTTCCTTGGCACGGTTGGTTTCTTAGGGTCATAAAATTGCGTTTCCAACAAGAAAGGCCCCACCACGGGGCCTTGGGAATTGCCGTCTCTCTTGTCGGTTTCAATTATTCCTTCTCTTCGGCGGGTTTCTCCTCTCCCAAGGCGGTATTCGAAAGTGAACGCGGATTCGGCTTTCCATGCTCGGTAAAAATTGCTTCGATCTCGTCATAATCAAGTTCCTCTCGAACCAGCAGTTCGTGCGAAAACCGCTCAAAAATCTCTCTCTCCCGGCTGAGGAGGTCTTCGACCTCCTTGAGACACGATTGGACGATCCGGTTGGTCTCCTGGTTCAAGCGATTCTTCAGGTCTTCGGACAGCTGATTCTCCGGAATGACGGTGAAATCGCCGACGAGCCCGGTATCTCCCATGCCGTACTTCCAGACCATCTGGTGGGCGAGATGGGTCGCGGCTTGAAAGTCTGCCGCCACTCCGTTGGAGGTCACTCCGAACTTGAGTTTTTCCCCCACATAACCGGCCAAGTAACATTTAATATCCGCGAGGATTTTCTCCCGGTCGTCCGCGAACCACTCTTCCCGCGGCTGCGGGTGCACAACGCCCAAGGTTCCTTTTCTCGGAATGATCGAGGCTTTGAAGACGTCGTTTCTCGGGTGCAGGAGATAGGTCACGATCAGGTGGCCGGTCTCGTGGTAGGCGGTCATCTGTTTTTCCCGGTCGGTCATTTTGATCTTGTGCTTCATCCCGAGCTCGATCCGTTCGATCGCTTCGCTCAGCTCTTTGAGCGTCACGATATCCTTCCCCCTTCGGGTGGCGATCAGGGCGGCCTCCTTCACCACATTTTCGATGTCGGCAGGAGACTTTCCAACCGACTTTCTTGCGAGACGCCCGATATCAATCGAGGCTTCGTGTTTCACCTTCTTCAGATAAAGACGGTAGATCGCTTCCCGCCCCTCAAGGCTCGGTTTCGAGATATAAACCTTCCGGTCAAATCGGCCGGGACGAAGGAGCGCGGGGTCGAGCACTTCCTCGGGAGCGTTGGTGGCACCAATGACCACGATATTTTCCTGGCGGGACCCCAAGCCGTCCATTTCCACGAGGAGCTGGTTTTGGGTCGTGTTGGTCTCAGCGCCTCCGAATTGGTTGAAGGTGCGGGTCCTTCCCATCGCATCGAGCTCGTCGATAAAGATGATCGCGCCGCCAAAACCGGAGGCGAGGCTCCGCGCCTTGGAGAAAAGTTTCCGAACACGGCTGGCGCCCACGCCGACAAAGACCTCGTTGAATTCGCTCGCGGCCATCGAAAGAAAAGGAAGACCCGCTTCCGTCGCGATCGCTTTGGCCAAGTAGGTTTTTCCGCATCCCGGAGGTCCCACCATCAGAATCCCTCGGAGGATTTTGCCGCCGATTTTCTTGAGCCGCGCGTGATCCTTGACGAGCTGAACCACTTCCCAAGCTTCTTCCTTGGCTTCGTCGATTCCCACCACGTCGGAAAAACGAACGTCCACTTCCCGGGCCTTCACGCCTTTCTTGTCCAGGGTCGTGAAGCCGTTACGGAGCACGACGACGTAAAGGTAAACAAAAATAAGGGCGTTCACCATCACAAGGAGAATCGAAATCGGCATTTGGGCCAGCGTAATGTTGCGGTAATAGCTCTCGAGCGACATCATCCCGTAGATCGAGAGGATGACCAGGACCACGACTCCGAACGCAATAAGAATCTTCGTCCTGTGGTTTAGGAAGTGCATTTTGAAACGTTTGTAGTAATCCATTATTTCTCCTATCTCTTTCTCATAAAATGAGTTAGGTTATTTTCTCCATCTCCTCTGACAAACAAGTGTAACCCCTGATACGTTCGGGTGTCAAGAAGGGGGAGTTTCCTCCTCCCACCAGGAGGTCTCTTCGGAGTCCAATTCCTCCAAGCTATCGTCTGTTTCCTCTCCCGCTTTAACCTGAGGAATTTCCTTCTCTCCCGTCTCTTCTCCTTCTTCCTCCCCTTCGCCCCCTTCCAGTTCCCCCTCATCAAGAACGAGCTCCTCTTCATCCCAGAGCTCGAACAGGGCTTCGTCTTCGGCGGGGACCTCTTCTTCGGTTTCATCCACCGGTCCTTCAGCGAGAAATCTTTCCCTGGGGAAAAGCTTGAGGGAAGGGGCGGGGGGACCCTTCTTTCCTTCGGCCTCCTCCTTCGCCTTTTCGACATAGGCGATCGGATCGGTCTGTGTCAGCTGAATCCCGTCCTTTTTCTGAACGACCGTTCCAAGGGAAAGGAGGCTGATTCCTAAAACCAAAAAAAAGATCGAAAGGTTGGACTTTCTCACGTTAAACCGTACCTTCCCAGGAATCGAAAATCAAACTTCAGCCTTGAGCTTCCGCTTCTCAAGGTGGTGCTTGAGGTAACGGCCCGTGTGGGAGGAAGAGCGATCCACGATCCCGCGCCGGGGTCCTGCGTAAACGACCTCTCCCCCTCCTGATCCCCCTTCGGGGCCAAGATCAATGATCCAATCGGCGCACTGGATGACTTCCATATTGTGTTCGATCACGAGGAGGGAATGGCCCCGCTCTAAAAGCTCTTCAAAAGCCCCCATCAAATAATAGATATCGTGATAATGGAGCCCGGTGGTCGGTTCGTCAAAAAGATAAAGGATCCGCTCCCCCCGGCGGGCCGCCATCTCGTAGGCGAGTTTGAGACGCTGCGCTTCGCCTCCGGAAAGGGTCGGCGCCGGCTGCCCCAAACGGAGGTACCCGAGCCCCACCTTTTGAAGGACTCCGAGCTTTTCCTGAATCAGAGGCCGGTCCCGGAAGAAAAGGAGCGCCTCGTCCACCGTCATCTGAAGCACTTCATCAATCGATTTCCCGAGGTAGCGGACTTCCAGCACCTCCCGCTTAAATCGCTTCCCGCCGCACGCCTCACAAGGGAGGTAGACATCCGCCAGGAAATGCATTTCCACTTTGACCCGACCGTCGCCTTTACATTCCTCGCAGCGGCCCCCCTCCACGTTGAAAGAGAAATGCCGGCTTTCGAGTCCCGCCTTGAAGGCGGCCTCGCTCGTGCCGAAAACCTTTCGAACCTCGTCAAAGGTCTTGAGGTAAGTCACGGGATTCGAACGGGGAGTCCGGCCGATTGGGGCTTGATCCACGAGAATCATCTCATCAATCCGATCAAATCCCTGGACCTGTTTCACCTTTCCCAGGTCCTGAACCGGGCGGCCCCGCCAGCGGAGGTAGTTTTGGTAGAGGACGTCATAGACCAGGGTGCTCTTCCCGGAACCGGACACTCCCGTCACCACGACAAATCGGTTGAGAGGAATTTCGACGTCGATCGAACGGAGATTGTGTTCACTCGCCCCCTGAATTTGGAGCGCCGCCTCTCCCCGACCGATTTCGGTGGACCTTTGCTTCCAGCCGATCTCGAGCCGGCCCGTGAGGTATTTTCCCGTGAGGGAACGGGATTCCGCAGAAAGCTTCCGGATCTCCCCCTGAAAGACGATTTCACCCCCCTTCTCTCCTCCCAAGGGACCGAGATCAATCACTTCATCGGCCGCTTCGATCATCGTCCGGTCATGTTCCACCACGACAACCGTGTTTCCGAGATCCCGGAGTTCTTTGAGGAGTCGAATGAGAAGTTCATTGTCCCGTTCGTGAAGGCCGATCGAGGGTTCGTCCAGAACGTAAAGCGTATCGACCAGACTCGATCCCAAAGAGGTTGCCAAATGAATCCGCTCGACTTCGCCCCCCGAGAGGGTCCGGGAGAGCCGGTCGAGCGTAAGGTAAGAGAGTCCCACTTCCTTTAGAAACCGGACCCGCTTTCGGATTTCAAGGAGCACCGGTTCCACCTTCTGGGCCCCGGCCGGGTCGAGTCGAAGCGCTTCGAACCATTGATGAAGTTCTTCGATCGGAAGGCTCGCGAGTTCCGAGATATTTTTTCCGGCCACACGGACGGCCAGGGCCTCCGGCTTGAGGCGGTTTCCGAGACACGTTCCGCAGGGAATGTAGCCGCGGTAACGGCTCAGAAAAATCCGGACGTGCATCTTGTAGGTCTTGGTTTCCAAGTAATCAAAAAAATCCTGGACGCTGAAGTAATCCTCGGAGTTTTTCCCTGTTCCTTTGAGGATCCACTGGCGGTGAGTTTCGGAAAGATCCTTCCAGGCGGTGTCGAGAGGAATCCGTTTCCTCCGGCAAAACCGAAGAAGCTGCTCGAATTCCCGATGGGCGCTCGGTTTCGTCCAGGGCTCCACCGCGCCCTCCTCAACGCTTCGTCGAACGTCCGGGATGACACGGTCCCAATCGATCGTGATCACGCGCCCAAATCCCTGGCAGGTGGGGCAGGCCCCGAGGGGGCTGTTGAAAGAAAAAAGATTGGGGGCTGGTTCCCGGTAGTCGAGAGCGCAACGGTCACAGCGGTATCGTTCCGAAAATGGGAGGAGGTCGGGCTTTCCCTCAAACCCCGCCCCGGCTTCCCCCTTTCCCAGCTGATAAGCTAATTCGAGGGAGTCGATCAAGCGCTTCTCACTTCTCTTTTCAAAACTCAAGCGGTCCACCACAACCCAAATTTCGGAGACTCCCTTCTTGGGTTTGAACTCTGAAAAAGGAACGGTTCTTCCCTCGCAGAAAAGTTCGGTGAATCCCTGCCGGGAGAGTTCGGGCAGGAATTCCTTGAGGTGCTTTGCTCCCTTTTCCCCCAAACGGATCGGGAAAAGGACAAGGCCCTGTCCGGAGGGAAACTCCTTCAGGAGATGATGCGCTGCCTTTTCAGGCGCTTCTTTCTCTACCGCTTCACCGCAGCGAAGACAAAAGGTTCTCCCGACCCGGGCATAAAAGACCCGGAGATAGTCGTTGATCTCAGTCTGCGTGCCGACCGTGGAGCGGGCATTCGTGATGACGTTTTTCGCCTCAATCGCAATGGCCGGAGGAATCCCGCTGATCCCATCCAGATCCGGCTTCTCCATTCGCTCGAGGAACTGGCGGGCATAGGCAGAGAGGGATTCGACGTAACGGCGCTGGCCTTCCGCATAGAGGGTGTCAAAGGCGAGGGACGATTTCCCCGATCCCGAAACTCCGGTAATGACGTAAAATTTTTTGTGGGGAAGGATGAGATCGAAATTCTTGAGATTGTGGGTGCGGACTCCTTTGAGGATTACGGCGTCCAAAGGAACTCCTCCGGAGCCTGATTAGACCTTGCCGGTCAGACGGACGAAAAACCCGTTGCGGGAGAAGTCGGTGCTTTCCCTGAGATCGTCGTTAAAGTCGGTGAAATTGTAGCCAATCCCGAAGCGAACGTAATCGAAGATTTCACGATCGATTTCCACGAGAGGACCGTGCTCCAGGGACTCGGCCGCATTCGTCTGGAAAAGCATTCGGTACTCCGCCGCCAGGTCCCACTTCCGGGTCACGTGGAAGTTGAAGCGGTGAATCCAGAGGAACGTATTGACGCTGATCCACCGGTCGGTATTCAAGGCGCTCTGAATGCTCGCGAACCGATAGGCAAACTTTTCCACCATCTGCAGGTATCGGGTCAGTTCATAACCTCCCTCGACGGCGAAAATATGAGAACGCTCGTTAATCGGAATCGTGCCGGAGTCCCCTTCCACGAATTGCGCTTCGCTTGCCACCTCGTTGAGGTAGGTGTATCTCGCGAGCCAGTTCAGGCGGTCCGATTCCACCGGCCGGTAGGCAAAGCCGGTGTTGAGTTCAATGAAACGGCCGGTCATAAACCCAGGTTCCAAGAATTCCGAGGTCCCGAAATTCATCCGCCCGAGAAAACTCAGATCCTGGTTGATTTTCCATTCCAAGCGGTTCTGGGTGAGCCACTGCTGGACTCTCGGAGCATCCTGATCAATTCGAACCTCGAGGGTATCCGAGAACTTCAGCTTTTTTTTGTCGTCGTATCCCAAGGAGGTTGCAATGGTATTCCACGTGTTTGTCCGTACCACGTTGGCCAGGGCCAGATCGCTCAGATTCCTATAGTCGCTTGAATCAAGGTGGCGCCTTTCGTAACGCACGCCCAGGTTCCAACGATCCCAGAATTGCGTTTCGTAGCCGTAGATATCGGAATCCCAAAGTCCCGCCGTTGGAGGCTCCCCCACAAAGGTCGGCGTGAGGCCGAAAGGAAGGCTCCCCGAATACATGGAGTATTCCCTTTCCGTGTAGACCCGGCTTCTCTCGCTTAACTGATGGCTTGAACCGATCGAAGCGGCCACCCGCTTTTCCGAAAATCCGGAGTCGCGAACTTTGAGGTTGGCGTAACTCGTCGTCGTCTCTTTCTGAACACTCACCCCCAAAACGGTGGCATCTCCGGCATTCCCCAACATCTCTTCAAAATAAACCTTGGTGTTGTGTCCTGCACGAATCTCCAAGCCTCCCCCAATCTGGTAATTCTGCTTTCCGGAGAAGGTGATTTGGCCTTTGGCGTAAGGCGTCAGCCAGTCGAGGACCCGGTGGGCAATCTTGAGACCGAACGAATCGCCAAACGGCTTCTCCGAGAAGAGAGAATCGGTACGGAACGAAATCGGGACGTCGAGGTGCTGATGAAGGTATTCGCCAATCACACTCCATTTTCCGCGGTCAAAGACCGCTTGCGCGGTGGTGGAGCGGAGCTTTTCAAAGGGGGCGGTCACTCCGTAAAGCGGGAGAGGACGAATCTGGGCCGAAACTTCCGTCGAATCGTGACGGGCGAGGAGGTAGAACGATTCGTGGAGTTTCAGCTTCGCTTGAAGGCCGTACTTGCGGAATCCCTCCTGACTCTTGATATCGTCTACAGAGAAGCCGGGCTCGACGTTTTGAATGTAGCCTGAAATGTCCAGGGGCTTGATCGGCTTGGATTCCGCCTTGATGAGATAGGCCTTCTCCCGGTTTCGGTGGTGCCGAATTAGTCTCTGGTCCTGAAAGCTCAAGCCGCCGTCGAAGGAAAGGGCCTGTTGGACCTGCTGAAATCTTGCCTCGGCGTACTCGGCCGTCACTTTGGTATTTCTCCCCACCCGAACGACGGTGTCAACTGCACGAAGCTGGTATTCCCCGGTGTAAGCTCGGTCCTCATCAACGACCGTTCCGCCGATCCGAATGTGGTCTCCCATATGCGTGAAGCCGCGAAGACCGGCGCTCTTGTCCTCAAAAATTTTAAAACTCTCGAATTCGTAATCAACGATGAGGAAGACCGGGTTGCCGTCGAGAATGTCGTTTGAAATGATCGTCTGAGAAGCAGAAACCGAAGAAAGAGGCTCTCTCAGCAGAATCCGCCCCTGTTTATGATCGATTTCGTAGTCTCTCCCGGCAATGAGGTCGCGGCTTTCTATCGGAATATCCTGAATCTTGTCTCGAATCTCGATCCGGACTTTGTCGCTACCCTGAATGACGTTTCGGTTCCGGAGGTAATAAAGGGAACCCCCCGTGGCCCGGAATTCATTGTGGTCCGACTGGGTCTCCGGCTTCGAAAAGAAAACCGAAAACCCCCTCTTGGCGTCCCCGTACTTGGTCGTCCCCACAGTCTCGTAATGGACCTTCAGGCCGGACAAGGTGCGGTTGTAGCGGGCCAGTTCCGTGTCGGTAAAATCGGTCTGGTAGCTTCCCCATTTCAGGAAAGAACGGTCCATCTCCACCAGGATGAAAAGCCGCTGCTGGGTGTCCTGGCCTTCATATTCAATGGTGGAATAGTCTCCGTAGACCGGGTAGTAATCGTCGGGGTCGAGATGGGTGAAAAGCTGACTCCGTTTGTCACCTGTGTCGTAGCGGGATTTGACGAGAAACTTCCCCTTCACCTTCGCTTTGAGGTAATAAGAGAGTCTTCCCTGTTCGTAGAAATCTTCGTGGAAGGCGTCGTCTCTTCCGACCGTCTCGAGATTCCCATCCATGTCATTGATCCCGAGCTCCTCTTCCCCCAAAGCCACGAGGAAGAAGTAGCTGTCTTTGACCGAGAGCTTTTCCTCCAGGCTGACCGTCTCTCCTTCAGGGCTTGTGGAACTCACGACGATTTTCTTATCGCCCGGAACGACAAAAAACTCCTGCTCAAACTCGCCGGTGGGACGGACATCGACCGGAGTCTCACCCACTTTCACACGGCGGCCCGGCTCGGTCTTCCCGTAAACCCGGACCGTCGGTTTGGCGACGAGCGGAATACTTTTTTTCCCGTCTCTGAAAATATTGAAGTTTCCGGTGAGATCAAGGTTCATCGGTTTGTCTAATTCTTCCGGGCTATCCGCCTTGCTCACCACTTTGAAAAATTGAAGCGGAGTCCAATCCTCCCGGTCCTCGCTATCCCGGACCACGAGCCGGTAAGCATAAACTCCGGGAGCAACGATTTCTCCTACGTCGGTCGTCCCATTCCAATAAATCTGCGAGGGGGGCGCGGAGATCCCGACGCCGGTCCAGACCCGCTCTCCCATGTCATCCACCACCTCAAGCCGCCAACCGGCGATGTAATCCGGATAATTCGTCTTAATGCGGAAGGTGACGTCCCGTTCCAGCCGTCCCAGACCGACCTTGAGGACCGAAGGTTCAAGGGTCACCTTGAGTTCCGGCCGGGTGAGATCCACTCCCTGGGTCACCCAGACCTGAAGATCCTTCTTAAACTCATCGGGGAGGGCCGACTCCGGAAGATGGACCGCGAAACGGACTTTACTCAAGAGCCCGGGGGTCGTTTTGACCAGGAGCGATTCTTCGGTCACAAAGGTGGTGCCCTTGGGAAGAGTGTGGCCGTCCACTTTAAGCACGTGACGCGCCGGCTTTACGGCTGGGATGTGAAACTTTCCATCCATATCCGTCACGACGCTCACGCCGTATTCCGTATAAAGCTTCACCCCGGGAACTCCGATCTCCCCCTTTGACTGGACGCCGTCCTCATTTCGGTCATCGAAGACCTTTCCGAGAATCGTCCCCTCATCAAATAAGGGATCGGGCTCCACCCTGATCACGATTTGGGTCGTCTCAGACAAAACCGTTCCATCGGTCCGGCGAGCAAAAATAGCGATAGAGTAGCTTTTCCCGGGAAGAGCGCCCGAACTAACCACAACAGGAAGGGCGAAGAGACTTACCTGCCCCGCCCCCAAATCTCCCAGAGAAAAGATCACGGAACCTTCGCGGTGGGCCACAAAGTGGCCGTCAAAAGAACTCTGATGGCGCAACACCGTCAGTCCCGGGGAAGCGTTGACGACCAGTTCCACGCTTTCGAGGGAATCCGCGCTCACGTTCAGCACATTCGCCGACAACATGGTGAGGTCGCCGGGATGCTTGGTCTTGCTCGGACTCGTAACGTCCACCACAACCGGGTTGCCGTTGACCGTCCCTAGCAGGCTGTCAAAGTCATAGATCGCGGTTCCTCCCGCGTCACCCGGATGCGACGGCTGAATCCGAACGGTAAAAACCACCTGGTCCGTTCCGTCCGGAGCAACAGCGCTCACCACGGCACGGGTAAACCCACCGGGGGTTGCTCCCACGCTGGCGATGGCGTCGCCAAGAAAAGTTCCGTCGATCTTCTGGAACTCAATCCGAAGCTCTCCCATATCAGCACCGTGGGCGGCAAATTGACGAACCAGTCCGCTAAAAGCAACGATATCCCCCGGCTTTGCCAGAAAGCCCAATTGAAATGTAAAGATACCGACAAAACCGGCCGCCACCGTGCCTGGCTCAGAAAGTCTCAGGACGCGATTCCCGTCCGGGGCATCTGCAACCATTGGATTGGAGACACCGCGATTCGGCTCGCTATTCCAGTTTCCCAAGGCGTTCGTTCCTCCCAGGGGATCCTCAAAACTGTTGTTACCGAGACGGTTGTTAATGACTGCCTCCGAGGGGCGGACTCCGACAAAGAAAGAGAGAAAGAAAAAGAGTGAAATTGCGAGGTGTGCTACCTTTCTGGGGTGGAAGGAGTGTCGGGTCACGGAGCGAGAGGGGTTAAAACCGCCGGAGGGAGAAGTCCACGCCCAGAATCCAGTCTTCGTCCGGAAGCGGGCGGTTATCTTGGTTTTGTTTTAGGAATCGGACTTTACCGAGCGCCCAGTATTCGGCAAAGAACTTCGTTTTAAAGAGCCACTCATTATTTTGGAACCGGTAATCACGGAAAGGCATCCACCGGACCCCTACCGCGACAAAGAGTTTATTGTCAAAGGGGTTGGAGAAATCGTCATTCTCCGTCCAGGTGAAACGAAAATAAGGCATGACGACCAATTGATCATTGATCGGGTTCGCGGGTAGAGGAATTCCAGGAGTTTTGATTCCCAATATGATGTCGGTTTCAAAAAGCCAGGCGTCGTAATTTTCTTCACCCGTGAAGTTACTGTGCCGCCAGCCGTAATTCCCAAAGTATTCCCCCCAGACATAATCCCTAAGGATCCCGGCGATTCCCTTGCTTCTGGGCTGCCCCGGCTGGGGAAGCTCAATACCCCACTCGTAGAAGATATCCACACCCGCGCGAAAGTCATCCTCCCGAGAGAAGGCGATCTCGTCCTTCAAATTTTTTCTTACGAAGTATTGGGTGTAAAAACGGTAGTTCCTCACCCACTTAAGAAGCTGAATCCCGCCGACGTTAAAATTTTCAAAGAAGGCATTCCTTGCCAAAGGCCGCCATTCAGCGCCAACGCTGAGATCGAGGTGGCTTCCGCCATCAAGTCCGGTCGCTTCCAAGGCCGTGGTGGTCTCGATGAAAGGGTCAATCGTGTTCAGAGGAAACTTAATTCCTTTAAACACAATACGGTTGGTCCAAAAGCCGACCCATGAATGCCACTTACGTTGGGCAATATTGGTGCTCCGGTAACCAGCTTTACCAAAAGACTGATAAAGGATCGGTTCCCCGGTAGGCGTTCCCTGGAAGGGACCGAAGAGGTCTTCTCCGATATCCAATTGATCGACCCAGCGAAGCATGATCTCTTCTTCTTTCTGAAATTGGGCTCGGGCTTGGACTTCCTCTACGGTCGGAACCGGTTCGGGCTCCACGGCGAATTCCTCGGCAGCGGTCAGAGCCGTTTCAAAATTTCCTCCCTGGGATTCCACCAGAGTCCGGGTCATTGCAACTTCCGCCGCAGCTTTATCAAAGCTATCAAAACCTTTGTTTCCGACCCAGTAGACCGACTCAACCTTACCGCTGGCCGATGGAAACGGGAGTTCAAGGATGGTGACGCCATCAAAGGCTTGCGTCTTTTTATTCTTCTCAATCCACGCTTTCGCCTCGTCGACGGATTGCACCCCTTTGAGCGACCGCGTTCGAAGCGCCTTGGGGGCGAAACCGCTTACAATCGCAACTCTGGAATTGAGCTCGGGGTTCGCGCGCTCCACCACCAGAAACTCGTCGGCTTGAAAAATGTTGTGCCGAATTTTCTGGGAGGGGCTGAGATAGAACTGGTCCCGATAGAAAAAGTTAGCCGGAGACTCAGGAAGCGGACCGACCGATTCCGGACTCAGGGGCTGGGGAACCGCTTCTTGGGCGAACAGGAAACAGGGAGATAGCAATGCGACATACCCTGCTACTACCCACGCGGCGAAGGCTCGCATTCTCCTCCGTTTGATTTGGTTGGTTGTTAGGCTAGCCTCGTAAGACGTCCCGCATATTATAAAGACCGTTCTTCTTTACCGCAACAAACTTTGCGGCAAGGAGAGCCCCCCGGGCAAAGGCGTCCCGGCTGGTCGCCCGGTGCGTCAATTCGACGATTTCTCCGCCCCCCAGAAAGGAAACGGTATGATCCCCCACAACGTCCCCTCCGCGAAGGGCGTGGATCGCAATCGTCCCCTTCTTCCGTTCCCCGGTTTCGCCTTGCCGGCCGAAGATGAAGGCCTTCTTGGGGTCCCACCCTTTTGCTTTCGCAATGAGGCGGGCGAGCTCAAGCGCGGTCCCGCTCGGGGCGTCCTTTTTCATCTGGTGGTGGGTTTCGCTAATCTCGATATCATAATCCTCTCCTAAAACTTCGGCTGCCCGAGCCACGAGCTCAAAAAGAAAATTGACCCCCGCACTCATGTTGGGAGATTGGAGGACCGGAATCTGCTTGGAGGCTTGCTGAATCGCCTGAAGGGTCTTCTCAGGAAGTCCGGTGGTTCCGATCACGAGCCCCACCCCCAAACGAAGGGCTCCCTCGACGTGATTTTCGGTCGCATTCGGCTGCGTGAAATCGATTAAGACTTGGGCCTGCTTCAGGGCCGATTCGATTTTCGATTCAACTTTAACTCCGAGATTTTTTTCTCCGATCAAGGCGCCGACGTCTGAACCCAAGGCGTCGGTTCCCTCGCCCTCGAGAGCGCCGACAATTTCAAAGGCGGAATCCGCGTGAGCCAGTGAAAGAATCCTTTTCCCCATTCGGCCGGCCGCTCCGGCCACCGCAATTCGTGTCTTCGGCATTTCTAGATCACCTTGAGATCTTTTAAAACGTCTTTCAATTTCTCGCGATGGGCCGGGGCCATTTCGCAAAGCGGCAGCCGAAGCTCCGGCTCAATCAGCTTCATCATCCCGAGGGCGGTCTTGACCGGAATCGGATTGGTCTCAATGAAAAGGGTCTTGGACAAGGGGTAAAGTTTCTGGTGAAGTTCCCGCCCCTCTTCCAGCTCTCCATTGAGCATCGCGTGAACCATTTCTCGGACAAGGCCCGGAACCACGTTTGCTGTGACGGAAATGACGCCGCGTGCCCCTGCTGCCATCATTGGCATGGTGAGGGAGTCTTCTCCGGAAACGACGGTGATGTCGCAAAGCTGGAGAATTTGGTCGACCTGGTCAAGGTCCCCGCTCGCCTCTTTAATCCCCACAATATTCGGGATCTTTGCCAACTTCGCCACGGTCTCCGGAGCAATCGAAACCCCTGTCCTCCCCGGGACGTTGTAGAGAACGATCGGGAGGTCGACCCTGCGGGCGAGGAAGGAGTAGTGGCGGTAGAGCCCTTCTTGGGTCGGCCTATTATAATAAGGGGTGACGACGAGAACTCCGTCTGCCCCGATCTTCTTCGCGTACTGAAGGAGTCCGAGCGCCTCTTCGGTATTATTCGACCCGGCCCCGCAGATGACCGGCACCTTTCCTTTAACAAATTCCACCACGATCGACATCACGCGCCGGTGCTCCTCGTGAGAAAGCGTGGCCGATTCGCCGGTGGTTCCCGTCGGGACAATCACGTCGGTCCGCCCCTTCAGGTGAAACTCAAGAAGACGACGGAGCGCGGCCTCGTCCACCTTCCCGTTCCGGAAAGGGGTCACAAGCGCCACCATTGAACCTTCGAATACGACTTTTCGTCTCGCCATTGCTTATCCGCCTAATTTCCCTTCAAAAACAAAATGGGCTTCTCCCTCAAGATAAACTTCCCGAATCATATCTCCCGCTTTTTTGAAATCGACGGTGAGCATCTCACCCCCTGAGGTCCTCACCTTCACCGGCGGCCTGGTGTGGCCGACAAGGCAACTCACCACCCCGGAGGCTGTGGAGCCTGTTCCGCAAGCAAGCGTCTCCTGCTCGACGCCCCGCTCGTAGGTCCGGACGGCGACAGACTGAGGACCCAAAACTTCAACAAAATTCACATTCGTTCCGGCCGGCTTAAAGCGCTCGTGGTGCCGGATTTCCTTCCCAATCTCAAAAACGGGCAACCCGGGAAGTCCTTCCACGAAAATCACCACGTGAGGATTTCCAATCCGAATAAAGTAATAGTGAAGTTCCCTTCCTAAAACCTCGATTTTCTCCCGCTCCTTGAAACCCTCGGGGGCTGCAAGTCTCACGCGGACGCTCTTTCCTTTAACTTCGGCTTCGACGAACCCCCCGAGCGTTTCGAAACGCTGCCTCTTAGGAAGGCCGAGCCTTTCGTGCGCCAGAAGCGCCGTGCAGCGAAAGCCGTTCCCGCAGGCCTCCGCCTCGGAACCGTCTGCGTTCAAGATCCTTATCTTAAAATCGGCTTTTTTGGAGTTTTCGATTAGAAGAACTCCATCGGCCCCTACCCCCGTGTGGGAACGGCAAATTTCGCGGGTAAAGGGGATCGGTTGGGCGACCACGTTTCGGCGATTGTCGATCACCACAAAATCGTTCCCGGAAGCGACCATTTTATAAAAGGGGACTTCCTTCATTTAGATTTTTTCCCCACGCACGAGGTCTTCGTAACTCTCGCGCCTTCTCACGACCTTAAATTCGCTCCCCTGCACCAAGACCTCGGCCGCCCTTGGACGCGAATTGTAATTGCTCGACATCGAAAACCCGTAGGCACCGGCGCTCAGAAAGGCGATCCGGTCTCCTTTTTTCAATTCCTGAACGTAACGGTCCCGCGCCAGAAAGTCCCCGCTCTCGCAGACCGGTCCGACCACGTCGTAGACCCATTTTTTCCGCTTTTCGTCTTTTTCAAGCGGCCAAATCTCGTGGTGCGAATCGTAAAGCGTCGGACGAATGAGATCATTCATTCCAGCGTCAATCACCGCAAAATTTTTCATCGGGGTCTGCTTGATATAAAGGACCTCGGAAACAAGAATGCCGCCGTTCCCCACAATGAAGCGGCCCGGTTCGAAGATCAGACGAAACTTCTTCTTTTGAAAAAGCGGGAGAAGCTCCGCGGCAAATTCCTCGGCTGTCTGCGGCTTTTCATCGGAATAAATGATCCCCAGCCCTCCCCCGACATTGAGGTAGCGGATCTTGTAACCCTCCTTTTCGAGGCTCGTGACAAAAATCAAGACTTTCCGGAACGCCTTCACGAAAGGCTCTCCCGTTACAATTTGAGAGCCGATGTGAACGTGAATCCCGCAAATCGAGAGTGAAGGATACTGTTCCTGCTTTATGAAAACGGCGTGGGCCGTATCGAGATCCAGGCCAAACTTGCTCTCCGCTTTTCCCGTGGCAATGGATTCGTGCGTGTGAGGATCGATCCCCGGATTCACTCGAAGCGAAACTTGAATCTTTCGATTCATTCCCCGCGCCGCCCGATTGAGCTCGGCCAGCTCCGGAACCGATTCCACGTTGAAAAGCAAAATCCCCGCGCGAATCGCCCCTTTAATTTCCTCCCCCGTTTTACCCACGCCGGCGTAAACGATCTTTTTGGGGTCACACCCGACTCGAAGCGCCCGGTAGAGTTCGCCTCCGGAGACGATGTCGAGCCCCGCCCCTTCCGAGACGAGCGCCTTCAGAATCCCCAGATTGGAATTGGCCTTCATCGAATAGCAGACGAGCGGCCTCACCGAACGGAACGCTCGAGTGAGTTTTTTGTAGTGTTCGGTAATGGTCCGGTGGCTGTAAATAAAAAGAGGGGTTCCCACCGCGTCCACCATTTCCTTCACGCGGACCTTCTCGCAGCAAAGCTCCCGGCCCACGTAGTAAAAATCGTGGAGCTTAACGCCTTTCTGAATTTCCTTTTCCAGCACCGCTGCCATTCCTAGACCTTTCTCAACCGATTTTTCCAAAACCGGATTTGTCTTTTCACCTGAGCCGGGTGGGTGCTTCCGGGGGTTTTCTTCCGACGGACCGAAACCAAAGGGTTCAAAAGACGGAAAACTCCCTGATCAAATTTCAGCGAAAAGCGCTGGAACTCCTTAAATGAAAGTTCGTTTAAATTCCTCTTTTGTTCGATCGCGTAGCGGACAAGGGCCCCCACCGCTTCGTGCGCCTCACGGAAAGGAGTCCCCTTTTGAACCAAATATTCCAAAAGATCCGTCGCGTAAAGAAAGTCTTCTTTTTCAGTCCAAGCGCTGATTCCCTTCGCGACTTGGGCTCGTGAGACGGTGACCCGAAGCGCCTCAAGCGCCAGCTCCGTTTTATGAATCGCATCGAAAAGAGCGGGTTTATCTTCCTGTAAATCGCGATTGTAAGCCAAGGGCAATCCCTTGAGGAGCGTCAGCAAACTCGTGAGGTGTCCAAAAATCACTCCGGCACGGCCGCGGACGAGCTCAAAGACGTCAGGATTTTTCTTTTGCGGCATTAAACTGGAGCCGGTCGCGACGGAATCGTCCAAAACGACAAACCCAAACGCCTCGGAGTTCCAAAGGACAAAGTCCTCCGCCAAACGCGAAAGGTGGGCCCAAAGAATAGACAAGGCCGATAAAGTCTCTAACGCAAAATCGCGATCACTGACCGCGTCGAGACTATTCTCACTCACTTTTGAGAATCCAAGTTCTCGCGCGACAAATTTTCGATCGAGCGGGAGGCTCGAACCCGCAAGAGCCGCTGAGCCGAGGGGGAGCGTGTCCATTCGGAGAAGAGCATCCTTGAGCCTCGAACGGTCACGCTCCAGCATTCCGACGTAAGCCACGAGGTGGTGGGCCAGGAGAACGGGCTGTGCCCACTGAAGATGCGTGAGCCCCGGCACAATGACTTCCTTCACCCTTTCGGCAAACCCGACCAGAGCTTTCTCAAAGCCGGCAATTTTCTGGTCGACGGCCGGAATTTTATTTTTGAGATAAACCAAGGTCGACGTCACGACGAGGTCATTTCGTGACCTTCCCGTGTGAATCTTTCTTGCAAGGGTCCCCACCTTTTTCTCAAGCTCCAGCTGAATCAATGTGTGAATGTCCTCCACGGTTTTGCAGTAAGGGGCGATCGGGTTGTCGTGGGCATGCTTCGGCTGAAATTTCTTTCCAATTTGGGCCAGGGCCGAGACGAGCCTCTTCCCTTCCACAGGCGAAAGAAGCCCCACGCGAGCCAACATTTTCGCGTGCGCTTGATTCACCTCGATTTCAGCGTCGAGAAGCTCCCCGTCGACGAATAAAGAATAGGTGAAACATTGCACCGTCGGGTCGAGCTCTTTTTTGAAACGTCCTCCCCAAAGCTTTTTAGCCATTGTTATTTCCTCTTCATCCCCTCGTAAGGAAGGCCCCAGATTTTCATGAAGCCTTCTGCGGCCGTTCGGTCAAAGCGGTCCTTTTCCGTGTACGTGGCAAGAAGTTCCGAATAAAGCGAGCGGGGGCTCGAACGGCCCACACAAACCGCTTTCCCCGCAGTCAGTTTGATTCGGACTTTCCCCGTAACACGGCTTTGATTCGCCTTGAAGAAACCGTCCAGCGCCTCCTTTAAAGGGGTAAACCAAAGACCGTAGTAAACGAGCTCCGCATACTTCTCGGAGAGAAGCCTCTTATAATGAAGGAACTCGCGGTCCATCACAAGCCCTTCCAGCTCTTCGTGCGCGAGGAGCAATACTTCCGCGGCGGGAGCCTCGTAAATCTCGCGGCTTTTGATCCCGACGAGGCGGTTTTCCATTTGGTCAAGCCGGCCCACGCCGTAGCGGCCGCTCATCTCGGCCACGCGCTGGATAAGTTCCAAAAGGGGCTTCCTCTTTCCATTGAGCCGGACCGGCACCCCGCGTTCAAATTCAATCGTCAGGTAGGCGGGCGCCTTCGGAGCGCGAGCGGGCGAACGGGTGATTCGATACGCCTCTTCTGGCGGCTCCTGCCAAGGGTCTTCCAAGATTCCCGCTTCAATCGAAACGCCCCAGATATTCTGATCGAGCGAGTAGGGGCTTGTCTTGGTCGCCTGAATCGGGATCCCGTGCTGTTTCGCGTAATCAATCTCCTCTTCGCGCGACTTAAACTCCCACTCGCGAAGCGGAGCGATGATCTGAAGACGCGGGTCAAGGGTACGAACCCCGACCTCAATTCTCACCTGGTCGTTTCCTTTGCCGCTGCAGCCGTGCGCGACCGCGTCCGCCTTCTCTTTCTGGGCGATTCGCACCAAATGCTTCGCAATCAACGGTCTGCCAAGAGCGGTCGCCAGAGGATACCTTCCTTCGTAGCGGGCATGAGCCCAGAGGGCCGGGAGAATGAAATCCTGGGCGAATTCTTTCTTCAGGTCTTCGATGTAAATTTTGGAAGCGCCAGCCGCGAAGGCTCGTTTCCTGAGGATGGCGGGATTTCTTTCTTCGCCAATGAAGGCGGAAAAACAGACCACCTCAGCCCCGTATTGATCCTGAAGCCAGCGGACGGCGCACGACGTATCCAGACCCCCCGAAAACGCAAGAACCACTTTTTTCATCCGTCGATCCCTTTCCTTTCTCTAAGCACAGAGATGAACCAAAACCGCCTTCTGCACGTGAAGGCGATTTTCTGCCTGATCAAAAATAACCGAAGACTTCCCCTCCAAAACCTCTTCCGTGATCTCCTCTCCGCGGTGCGCGGGAAGGCAGTGCATCACCTTGACCTCTTTTGAGGCGAGGCGAAGCAGTCCGTGGTTCACCTGAAACCCGCGGAAACTCCCCATCTTTCGTTCCCTTTGAGCCTCTTCTCCCATGCTGACCCAGACATCCGTATAGATGAAGTCGGCCCCCCGGACCGCCTCCTTGGGATCGTGAAACCCCTCGATCACCGCCCCGTTTTTCTGAGCGTAATCTTTCGCCTTTTTCACCACGGCCCGATTGGGAGGATAATGCGAAGGGGTCGCATAACGGAGGTGTCCTCCCAATTTGGCGCTGAGAAGAAGCAGGGAATTAAACACATTATTCCCGTCGCCTACAAAGGCGAGAATCGGCTTTCGCTTCCCCTTAAACTTCTCCCGGATCGTCAGAAAATCTCCCAACGCCTGACAGGGGTGCTCAAAGTTGCTCAGCCCGTTAATCACCGCCTTATGAAAGTAACGTTCAAACGTCCTGATCGTTTCGTGCTCAAACGTTCGCAAAATGACGCCGTCCAGATAGCGGTCAAGGACACGCGCCACGTCCTGCACCGCTTCCCGGACCCCGAGTTGAATGTCCTCCGGGCCGAGATAGATCGCGCCCCCTCCCATACTTTGGATCCCGACTTCAAAGGAGACCCAGGTTCGGGTGGAGGGCTTTTCAAAAATCAAGCCGAACATCTTCCCGCGAAGCGCGTTTTGATACGCCGTCGGGGATTTTTTGATCTTCGCCGCGAGGCCGAGAACCTTTTCGATCTCCCCTCGTGACAGATCGTCGATCGTGATTAGATGACGGGTCTTTGTTTTCTTTTTCATTCTATTTCAGCTCCTCAAAAACCTGCTCCAGCACCCAAAGCCCGCGGTCGAGCCACTTCTTTGAAATGTTAATCGCAGGCAGAAGACGCAGTACATTCTCCTGCGTGCAATTCACGAGGAGCCCCCTTTCGCGCGCACGGTCCACGTAAGCGTGACCCGGACAACTGAGCTCGACTCCGATCATCAGCCCCACTCCTCTTACTTCCTTAATCACCGGAAATCGCGTTTTAAACTCCGCCAATCTCTCTCTGAGCAGGGTTCCGAGACGCTCCACATTCTGAAGCAGCCTCTCTTTCTGGATCGTTTTGAAGACCGCGAGCGCCGCCGCACAGACCAGCGGATTTCCTCCGTAGGTTGACGCGTGGGTCCCCGGTGTGAAAATTTCCCGCTTCACTTTCGCGTTCACCACCAACGCCCCGATCGGAACCCCATTCCCCAGCGATTTTGCGAGCACCATCAAGTCAGGTTCCAGGCCGTAATGCTGATAAGCAAAAATTTTTCCCGTTCTCCCCATTCCGGTCTGGACCTCGTCAAAGATCAAAAGGAGATCTTTCTCGTCACAGAGGGCGCGGACCGCTCGCACGAATTCCGGAGTGGCCACGTGGATCCCCCCCTCCCCCTGAACCGGCTCGAACATAATGGCAACGGTCTTCGGTGTCACGAGCCGCTTCACCGATTCGAAATCATTAAACTCAGCGTAGGAGAAACCGGGCAACAAAGGATCGAATCCTTCGTGAATTTTATCCTGCCCCGTCGCGGTCATGGCACCGTAAGTCCGGCCGTGGAAGGAACGCTTCATCGTAATGATTTCAAAACGTCCGGTTTCCTGGCCATAACGACGGGCGAACTTTACTGCCGCCTCGACCGCCTCAGCGCCGCTATTGCTGAAAAAACATCTTCCCGCGAAGCCCCGCTTTGCGATCTCTCGGGCGAGTTCCGCCTGCTTCAGGTTCAGGTAGTTATTCGAAATGTGAACGATCTTTCTCGCCTGGTTTTTGATCGCGTAGCCCACGGCCGCGTGGCAGTGCCCGAGGCCCGAAACTCCCCAGCCCGGAAAGAAATCGAGATATTCCTTTCCCTCGAGGTCCCATACCCGGGACCCTTTTCCCTTCACGAGACAGACCGACACCCGCTTCACGGAAGGAAGAAGAAACTGAGAATAAAGTGTTTCCACTTCGGACGTTTTCATGGTTTGAGGATTACAAGACGATTTCGGTTCCGATTCCCCGGTCCGTGAAGATTTCCAAAAGAAGCGCGTGGGGAATTCGGCCGTCAATGATGTGGGCCTTCTGAATGCCGCCCTGAAGGGCTGTGACACAAGCGTTCACCTTGGGAATCATCCCGTCCGTAATGACCTGCTTCTTGATGTAATCCTCCGCCTCGTTCACGTGAAGCGAGGGCACCAGACTTTCCTCCTTCGAGGGATCGAGAAGAATGCCTTGGACATTGGTCAGAACCATCAGTTTCTGGACCTGCATGGCCGCGGCGATTTTTGCGGCCGCCTCGTCGGCATTGACGTTGTAGGTTTCGCCCTTGGGATCGATTCCCACCGGAGAAATCACCGGAATGATATTGAACTCGGTCAGCTCCTTGATCGGAAGGATATTGACGGAGGTCACCCTTCCGACGTAGCCGACGTCTCCGTCCGTGTCGCGTTTGACTACGTTCAAAATCTCGGCGTCGTGGCCGGAAAGGCCGACCGCCTGCGCGCCGAAACTATTGATGTCCCGCACGATTTCCTTGTTAATCTGCATCAGCGTCTCTGCCACAACCTCCATCGTTGCCTTATCGGTTACACGGAGCCCGTTGACGAACCGGGATTGTATCCCCTTCTTCTTGAGGTTCTCCGTGATCGCTTTGCCCCCGCCGTGAATGAGAATGGGGCGGATTCCGACATAATTCATGAACACGAGGTCGTGAAGCACATTTTCACGGACCTCGGCTGAATTCATCGCGGCGCCGCCGTACTTGATGAGAATTTCCTTACCCCGGAACTTCCGGATGTAAGGAAGCGCCTCAATTAAAATACTCGCTTTTTCTACCAGTTTTTCCATGAAATCGAATCAGGATGAATACGAAGAATTGATGAGGACGTATTTCGCGGTGAGATCCGAGGTGATGAACTGAGCCCGGGCGTGGCCCTTCCCCAAACCTACGGTCAGGTCGCATTCCCTCTTGGCGAGGACTCGCCTCGCCTTCGGAAGGTTCGTGACCCGAAGTTTTCCATGCGAAAGAACAGGCACTCCGTCAAAGGCAATGTCGAGCCGTTTGGGATCGAAGTCGACCCCGCTCGCGCCGATCGCAGCGACGAGACGTCCCCAGTTGGGGTCGGCCCCCGCCAGCATCGTCTTAAAAAGCATCGAGGTGCCGATTTGACGCGCCACCTTTTCTGCTTCGGTGGGCCGCTTGGCCCCGGCGATATGAATTGTGCAAACTTTTGTTACGCCCTCGCCGTCACGAACGAGTTCTTTCGCGACATAACGGCAGACTTCCTCGAGCGCATCGCGAAAGAGCCGGTAGCGGCGGTCCACTCGGGTAATCGTGGAATTCCCCGCTTCTCCGTTTGCGAGAATGAGAACCGTATCGTTCGTGCTCTGGTCGTTGTCGATCGCGATCTGATTAAACGTATCGTCCACCGCGTGGCGAACTGCCCGACGGAGAAGCCGCTTCGTGATCTTCACGTCGGTCGTGAGGAAACAAAGCATCGTCGCCATATTGGGATGAACCATTCCGGCCCCTTTGGCGATGGCCCCGATTGTAACACGTTTTCTCCCCAAATAAAAAGAGAGGGCCACCTCCTTCGTTCGAAGATCGGTCGTGAGGATTCCTTTGGCCGCCGCGCGTCCCCCGTCGGGAGAGAGGCGCTTTACGAGCTTCGGAAGGTTCCTCTTGAAACGGTTAATCGGAAAAGGAACTCCAATAAGCCCGGTCTGCGCGATCAGAACCTCCTCGGAACCGACATTGAGGAGTCCAGCCAAGGTCTCTACGGATTGGAGAACAGCCGCCTTCCCTCCCGGCCCATTGAAACAGTTTGCGTTTCCGCTCGAAGCAAGAATGGCGCGGTGCTTCGGTCCATGAATCGCCTTCATTGAGTAGAGAACCGGCCAGGCCTTCGCGCGATTCGTGGTAAATGTTCCCGCCGCGACCGCCGGGACTTGTGAAACAATCAGGGAGCAGTCGGGTTTTTTCTTGGTTTTGATCCCCGCCCTTCCGCCGGCCGCCAAAAAACCGAGGGGCGTGGTCACCGTCCCGCGGCGCCTTTTTTCAAAGAACACTTTTGTCATCCGATCAGGCCTTCCTCTTCGGGAAATCCCGCACGGACGTTGAGGTTCTGCACCGCCTGGCCGCTGGCTCCTTTGATGAGGTTGTCGATCGCGGTAATCACAATCACTTCGTCTTCATCGGCGCTCGTGGTAAAACCGATATCGCAAAAGTTGGTCCCTTGCACGTCCCGAAGCGCGGGAAATTCTCCTTCGGGACGAAGTCGCACAAAAGGCTCCCTCTCATAAGCGCGCTCAAAACTCTTGCGAATGTCTGCGACGCGGGTCCCCGCGCGTTTCTTCAGGTAAATCGTCGTCAAGATTCCACGATTAAGGGGCAGGAGGTGCGGAACAAAGGTGAGGTGCACCGCTCCCTTCGCCACTTCTGAGAGCACCTGCTCCATCTCTGGCGCGTGCTGGTGACGGTTTACCTTGTAAGCATAGAAGTTTTCGTCCACTTCGCAAAATTGAGTCGCCGGATTCGCTTTCTTTCCGGCACCGCTCACCCCTGACTTGGCGTCCACGATGAGCGAATCCGTTTCGACCAGCCGGTCTCGGAGAAGCGGAGCAATCCCGAGGCAAGCCCCCGTGGGATAACAGCCCGGATTGGCAATCAGGTTCGCTTTCTGGATCGACTCCCGGTAAAGTTCCGGAAGACCGTAGACCGCTTCCCGGAGGAGCCCCTTCTCCTTATGTTTCACGCCGTACCACTTCTCATAGTAAGAGGCATTTCGGATTCGAAAATCGGCCGAAAGATCAATCACGATCTTCCCTGCACGGTAGAATTTTCCCGCCGTCTCCATCGCTTCCGTGTGGGGGACGGTTAAGAAGACGACGTCTGCCTTCTTCTTGATCTCAGGAAACGAAAATTTGCGGACTTCGAGCGGATGGTCCTTCGGAGCCGAAGGAACAATGGCCCTCAAAGGAATCCTTCCCTCCTGACGGGTCGTGAGCGCCGTCAGTTCGACCCGTGGATGGCGAAGAAGGATCCTGGCAAGTTCCGCTCCCGTATAACCGGTCGCGCCGATAATCGCACAACGTAGCATTTTTACCTCTCCGGAAAAAAAGTGGTTCATTATAGGGAAAGACTCTATCCTTTGTCAATTTAAGACGTTACGGAAAGTTCTCTATTGACAGAAAAGCGAAAAAGCCTTATTTACCTGTGCGGTATGCGAAAAGCCTCCCGGACTAGAAAATCACAAAATCGTCATTTTCTCGACTTCGATTTCGATAACCCGAAGCTTCTTGAGGCCGCCTTCACCCACCCCTCCTACCGGAACGAGCACCCCCACCTGAGGCTTCCCGATTTTGACCGGATGGAGTTTTTTGGCGATGCGATTCTGAACTACGTGATCTGCTGCGAGCTGGTCAAAGTTTTCCCAGATGCGAATGAAGGGGTCTTGAGCCGCTTCCGTTCCACCCTGGTTTCCGGGAGAATCCTCGCGCGCGTGGCCCGGGAGATCAAGCTGGGACGTTTTCTCAAGCTCGGTCACGGTCTCAAGAAGGAAAAAGGGGCCCAGCAGGCGAAAATTTTGGCAGATTCTCTCGAAGCGGTGATCGCCGCCATCTATGAAGATCAAGGTCTTTCGGAGGCGACGCAGTTCATCGTCAAACACCTGACCCCCTATCTTAACCCCAGGCGGCTCCTCCGGCTCGACCCGAATCCGAAGAGCACTCTCCAAGAAGTCAGCCAGCGGCAATGGAGAAAGATCCCGGAGTACAGCTGGAAAATGACGCGGAGCGGGATTCGTGTCGATGTCCGTGTCGGGAGAAAATACCGGGTCAGTGTGACCGGAAAGAACCGTCGGGAATTGGAAGAAAAAGGGGCGCGGGAGCTTTTGAGAAAGCTCCGCAGAGAACTTAAGCTGCCGGGATCGTGACCGTCTTCTCTTTTACAAAAGGCTCGTGAAGAATCTTTCGAAGCTTGTGCTCCCGCACGGCCTCAAGAAAATCCTCCATCCGCCCTTCATCTGACTTAAGTTCGGGCCCGGCCAGGCTTCCTACGAGAAGAAAAGGGATCGGGCCCACCTGTCGCTCATCGGCTTCTTCGTCAACTCCCCAGGCGTTCAGAAGATCCTGGGTCAAAGGCTTCGAGAGATAAGTGTCAAGCCGGAGATTCAAAATTCCCTGGGGCGATAAGGTTCCCTTTCCTTCCACCCAGAAATTGTCAGAGTGGAGGAGAAAATCTTCGGACTGAAATTTTCCCTCTTTGTAAGTCCACCCCGTCTTTAAATCGTGGAAACGGATATGGTCCCCTGCCCCTTCAAAAGAAAGATCTCCGAAAACTTCGAGCTCTTCTATCGCATTGCCAAGCCGAAGCCCGTGCCACTCCCCATTCGTGACAGAGACCGAACCCCGCCCCTGTAAGTCCGAGGGAGGCCCTTCGAGCAAGAGGCCCTCTCCTTCAAAGCGTCCCTGAAAGAAAAGATTTCCCTCCCAGGCCCGTTCCGGCGCTCGCAGAGTTTCGAAGTATTTCGCCAGGCTCAATTTTTCAACCTCCGCCTCAACCCAAAAACGGGGCCGTTCGGCCGGCCAGTCGATTTCTCCCCGGAATGTGAAGTCTCCATCCAGCACCCGGAACCCCAGGTTTTCGAAAATCAATTTGTTTTCCCCTGCTTTAAAATTTAAATTAAATTGCTCGAGCGGCGCAGGTCCGGGGAAAGACTCTCTCAAAAACCTCTGCACCTTTCTCCAGGGAATTTTACTCCCCCAAGTCGGAGAAAAGGCCCTCAATTCCCTCAGCATCTGAACGAAGGCCACAAGATCAAGCCGCGGGGAGGAGACATTCAAGGTTCCCTGTGGGACGTCCTGGAAATTGTAAATCTCGGCCTCAAACTGGACCGGCGATCCAGCCACCTCCAGAGCAGCGTCCTTGATTCGCAGGTTGAGGGGGCTTAAATCAACGAGCGCCCTCACTCCCCGAAGGCCGGTGCCCCGGGGCGAGAGAAGGGTGACGTCGACCAAGGTCAGATTCAGCAATTTTTCCGTCGTCTCAAGCTGACCGAGATTTCCTTTGCAGCTCACCAGGATCTTGGCCGCACCTGAGAATTGATATCCGGCAAACGCGGGAAGAAGCTCATCCCAGGCCTCCAGATCGAATTTATTGGTGAGGATCGTGACTTCTCCGACTCCCGCTTTCAAATCCAGATTCGGGAGCGCCCCTTTGATCGTGCTCTGGCGAATTCGAATCGAGAAATCTCCCGCGAGCTCTTTCCCCCCTTTCAACAGCAGGTCAAAATTGGCTCCCATCGGGAAATCCTTGGGCTTCAGGAAGAATTTTCCGTAGCTTAAGATGGCCGGGGTGAGATTCCAATTACCGTGGAGGGAGAGATAATCCCAGGTCCCCTGGAAGGAAAGGTCGAAATCGCTTTCTCCCGAGAAACCGACGTCCACCGGTAGAAAGGCCTGAAGGTTTGGGAAATGGCGGATGACCTCGTCCAGAACCACCTTTCGGGCCACCACGCGCACCTCTTCGATCTCCCCCGTTTCGCTTTGAAAGTTTCCCCGGATGTCTGCCTCCCCGAAGGAGCTTTGAAGGAGAAGGCTCTCCACCGCCACCTCTCCCTTCTCAAAGTTCCAGACAAGATTCGAATCCCCGGCGAGCGAAAAACCTTTGGAAGTCCCCGAGCGAAAGTCTTTTGCCTGAAACTTCACGAGTCCGCGAACCGTTTTCGCTCCCTTCTCTTTTTCCACATGAAGCGAGCCCTCAAGTTCGCCGGAAAGGTTGGCATGGGGAAAACGTTTCTGGAAACTTTCTCCGAGCCCCTCGGCCAGCGAAGGAATTTGCAACTTTATATCCGCTTGAATTCCGAGGTCCGCCCACAGGTTTCCGCTTGGATTCTTGTAGCTCAGCTTTCCCTTGCCCTGGAAAGTCTCTCTTCCTCCCGCCACAGAGCCCTTCCACTCAAAGGGAGCGGGGGCATTCGGTTTCAGACCCTTCATCTTAAAATTGAAGTGCTCGAAAGGAATTCCTACGAGGGCAGTCTTCCCCTCCCGGATTTGAAGGCTCGAAAGCTGGGTCTGACCGAAAAGGAGCGGAAGCAGGCGAAAAGCGAATTGAGCGCGTTCGGCGGTGATCGAGGGAAAATTTCCAGTTCCCGGGTCGAGGCGCGGCTTTTCAAGCCGCAGCGCCGGAAAAGGGGTGAAGGCGATTTTGATTTCCTCGGCGCTCAGGCGGGTCCCAAGCTGGGTTTCGATCTGCTTACCGAGAAGCCCGTAAAGCGCCTCCGGATCTTTCAGGACCCGAACCGAGGAAAAGATTCCGGCCCCGAGGAGGAGGAAGACGAGGAGTAAAAAAAGGTTTCTGATCCAACGCATAAGACGACCCTGAGGCCTTTCGGGGTCTCGGTCAGTAAGAGCTTTGGGAGCTACTGATGGGTTGATACTGGTAATCTTCGAAGAAGGCTGCACAGCTTGTTAGGGTTACGAGGAGCAGGAATAAAACGACGAGGCGCCAGTTCACTCTCGGCAACGCTCAACGCTTCGTGTATTGGAACCTTCGGCGCGCTCCCTTGCGACCGTACTTCTTCCGCTCCTTGGCGCGCGGATCCCTCGTGAGAAGACCCGCCTTTCTCAAGATCGGCCGCAAAGTCTCATCAAATTTTACAAGGGCACGAGCGATGCCGAGTCGAATGGCATCCGCCTGGCCGGTCTGGCCTCCCCCGGACACAAAGGCCCGGACGCCGAAACGTTCCTGCACGTTGGTGGCTTTCAGGGGCCCTTGAATCAAAACGCGGTGAGTCTCGCGATGAAAGTACTGCTCTACCGGCCTTTTATTGATGGAAACACTCTTGTCATCTTCCGTGAGCCAGACTCGGGCAATCGCCTCTTTCCGTCTTCCGGTCGCAAAGTAATTGGAGGCTGTCGGTTTCATTTTATTTCAAAGGGAATCGGTTTTTGCGCGGCCTGAAGGTGTTCCGCTCCTGCATAGACTCGAAGGTGTTTTAACATCCTGTCTCCCAATTTCGTGTGCGGCAGCATTTTTCGGACCGCCTCCGAAATCACTCGCTCAGGCTTCTTCTCCAGGAGGTCGCCTAAGGTGACGGTCCGAATCCCGCCGGGGTATCCCGTGTAATGCGTGTAGATCTTCTGTTCCAGCTTGCGTCCCGAAAACCGGACTTCACGGGCATTAATAATGACCACCTGGTCCCCACAGTCAAGGAAAGGGGTGTATTCAGGCTTATGCTTCCCCATGAGAAGGGTCGCCACCCGGGTCGCCAGGCGGCCGAGGATCTTCCCCTTGGCGTCGACGAGGTGAGTCCGCTTCAGAATGTCTTTTTCTTTGAGCACAAAGGTCTTCATAAAAAGGGCCCCAAGCATATCAAAATGGGCCCGAGATTGCAACTTTTGGCTTCTGCGGCCCTATTTCTCTTCGCGTCATTCGCTAAACCTGTCCCCTTTAACGTTTAACGGGGACTGTCCCCTGTTTTTCTAAACCGCTAAGACTCTCAAAATCTCTGCGAATGCCGGCTTGTTTAACTCTCCCTTGGCCATTTTGAGCATTGCATTCAGAAGCTTCCCCTTCGGGTCTTTGATTGAAATTCCGTTTAATTCGAGAAAAACAAGGGCGCTTGCAAGAGCCGCACGCTTATTCCCATCAATGAAAGAGTGATTTTGGCAAACGTGGTAGGCATAGGCGGAAGCCATTTCAAAGAAGTCTTTGTGAAGCCACTCCCCTGCGAAGCTCGCCTCCGGCTGGGCGAGTGCGGATTGAAGGAGGGCAAGGTCCCGGATTCCGGGGTCGCCACCGTAGTGTTCGATTTGATTCTTGTGGATTTCGATGATTTCCGCAAGGGTGAGGAAAACCGGCTCCTTCACGCGGTGTTCCTAGCGGGCTAACGCTTTGAGGGTCTTTCCGTGGAGCCGATTCACCTTCGCAAGCGCCTCCCTGAAAGCCTTTTCTCTCTTGGCGTCTCGGACCGGAGAAACAATGATATTTCTCCCGTCGGTTGTAATTTCGAGAGGGGTTTCGGGGGTGATATTGAGAATCTCGAGAATCGGCTTTTCAATGATGAGCGCGGAGCTATTCCCGTGACTGGTTAATCGTTTGACCATCTTCTTCTCCTGTTATCCCACTGTATATACAATGTATCACCTTGTTCGAAGGCTGTCAAGTGACCCCGCCCTGAATCTTACCCCTCACCGCCGGACGGCAACGCAGTGCCCGTGGCACGGCGTTCGGTTATCGTCAACCTGTCCCCTTCCGCGGTGCCTGTCACCTTAGCTCTATTTTATTTGTTTTCAGGCTCGGCGGAAAAGTTGACGACCTCGTCCCCTTTAAATTCAAACCGAAGCTGGATGGGTCGGCAGCAGACTTCGCAATCATAAACGAAGGCCTGCTTCCTCCCGCCGGTGACGTCGAGTGCCACTGAAAACGTCACTCCGCAATAAGGGCACGGAAATGAATAATCCCGCTCAAGCATAAACCTTCTTAGGCGGTCACCTGCGGCAGGCTTTACGCAGCCCTCGCAGAGGGTAACGCCTCCTAGTTCTCTTTTCAGCTTCGCGCAGGCTGTCCGTCCGCAGGACGCCTACTTTAACGTACTTTAACGCCCCTTCGTCACCACGCTCTGCGCCTTGTCGTAGCTCTCCATCAGCAGCCGGTAGTTCGGCATCATGTGGTCGGCAAAGAGATTGGCAAAGGCCAGCGCATCGGGGCGATTCCAGGTCTGCTGGAGTTCTGAAATGACCGCGAGGGTATCGATCGGAATCGCGCCAGCTTGTGCGAGGCGGGCGATGGTCAAATCGGTCGCCATCTTGCTCCAATTGCCCGAGGCATCCACGACCGCATACACCTTGTAGCCTGCCGCTGCCGCGCAGACGGCCGGGAACGCCAGACAAACACTGGTCAGCGTGGCGGCGATGATCAGGGTCTTGCGGCCCGTAGCTTCAATCGCCTTGACGAAATCGGGCATGTCCCAAGCGTTGATTTGGCCGTGACGCGCCACAAACTGTGCGTGAGGGGCCAATTGGTGGATTTCGGGAATGAGCGGGCCGTTTGGGCCGTCGGGCACGGACGCCGTGGTAAGGAGCGGGATTTTGAGCAGCGCGGCAACCTTGGCCAGTGCGGTGACGTTGCGACGCAGGTCAGCCACGGGAATATCCTGGACAAGATTGAACAGACCGCTCTGGTGGTCGATCAGGAGCATGACGACGTCTTTGGGGTTGATCATCACTTTTTCTTGAACGGTGCTCATACGATTCTCCTTGGTTTAAGGTTGAGACTGAAAATCTGCCACGGCCTGCTTTATCTCCTCCTGCGTATTCATCACAAACGGACCGTATCCGACAACGGGTTCGTGAATCGGTTCTCCATTCATGACAAGAAGGGTCGAATCTTCCTCGGCTTCAAAAAAGATACGTCCGCCCTTGCGTTCAAAAAACGCCAGTTCGGAAGCGCTTATGGCTTCCCCGGAATTAGCCCGCAGACGGCCCTTCAGAACGAGGATGGCTGTGGTGAAGCCGTCGGCGAGATGCAATTCAGTTTGATGTCCGGAATTCAGCCGGATATCCCACAGATTGATCGGAGTAAACGTCTTTGCGGGACCTTTCGTGCCGCCATACTCTCCAGCGATGACTCGGACCTTCCCTCCCTTCCCCTTGAAGGGGACGGCCGGAATCGCTCGATCAAGGATTTCTTGATATCGCGGCGGTGACATTTTGTCTTTTGCGGGAAGGTTGACCCAAAGCTGGACCATTTCCAAGGTTCCGCCTTTTTTTGTAAAGGCTTGACCGAGCATTTCCTCGTGCAGGACTCCCCGCGCTGCCGTCATCCATTGGACATCTCCTGGACCGATCTTCCCTTGGTTGCCGGCCGTGTCGCGGTGCTCGACCTCCCCTTGATAAATGAGGGTGACCGTCTCAAAGCCCCGGTGCGGATGCTGCTCAACACCCCGTCGTTTGGCTGAAGGTGGGAATTCGGCAGGCCCCGCATAATCAAGCAGCAAGAAAGGGCTGATTTCACGAGCCTGCTCCTGATAAGAAAACAGGGTGCGTACCGGAAAACCATCGCCCACCCAATGCACCCGAACGCCCCGTATTATTTTTGAAAGCTTTTTCATCATCCCGTTCCGTGATATCTGGCGCATTAGTTCGTCTGCAGGACACCTACTTTATTTCTAAAAATGAATCCGATAGAAATAGAGGCACCAACTTCCAATTAAAATAAGTTCGTTTAAAAAACCGGCGGAATGAAGTTCCCGCAAGACCTGAAATAAAATCTCAAACTGCCGTTCTTGCTTTTCCACGGACCATTTTCTCGATTTGCTTCTTGTTTTTCCTTACCTCTCTCAACAAAGCCTTATACCTTCTCCTGAGGCTAATCCCCTCCTTCAAGTTTTTAAGCTCGGCCTCCGAAAGGTTTCCCAGATAGCGCGAAACCACCTTTGGACCCTCCCGGAAGGAAAGGTAGAGGTAAGGAATCCCTTTGATTTTCTTTTGTTGAATACTTCCCTTGGGCAGCTTTTTGATCTCTCCAAGGTAACTCTTCTCAGCCTCCTTCAGTCGACTGAGCTCCTCCTGGAGCACCCCGCTAATCGATCTCACCTATTACCTCCGTTAACCAACGCTTTTCACGAAAAGGCTATCATGTTGGTTAACGCATGTCAATTGAAAGTTATCCAACAAGAGGGAGGGAGTTCATAGAATGTTGGTTAACGTTAAGGTAGGGCTCTGTACCACTTTCGGAAGTGCCAGGTTTAAAGCGAATCCGCCGCGGGGGGCGCCTTTTTCGCAGGCTGTCCGCCCGCAGGACGCCTACAAGCTCTCATTAAGGCTGAAAGGAAAACCCGGCGGGCGATCAACGCCCAACCGCCTGTCGAAATAGAAGCACCTGGGACACTCGAGAAAACGGTCGATTTTCGAGCGACTCAGGCGAAAGGGTTCATTGGTCTTTGGATCAAAAATATTCCCTTTTCTCTTACCTCGATAGAATTGGGACATCTAAGGATCCTTGTTTTCTTTTCCTTCTGCGGAGCTGGTCAATCCCCGCCGCCCGGTCTTTGGTGGGCTGTCCGCCCGCAGGACGCCTACTTCCCCTACTTCCCGTTTACTTGTTCGCAGCCAAATGATCTGCGTGTTCGGCAATCCAGACCTTGATGAGGGAAGTCCGGGGAACCCCGACCCTCGCGGCCTCTCGATCTACTTTTTCGAGAATTTCTACGGGGACATCAATATTGATTCGCTGAACCGGGTAGTCCACTTTGGCCGATTTAAGGTCGAGGTGTTCGATAATGCTCCCTTTCTCAAAGGCCTCGTCGAGTTCACTCGCCTTGATTTTTTTCTTTTCCTTCCCTTTCAGCATCTTTAACCCTTTCTTCATAAATCGCTTCTTCCTCGGGACGACTTCGTCTCGCCGAAATCAGCCTGATTTTCCCGCTTCGCACCGTGTAAATGCAGGAATAGAACCTTTCTCCGAGTTTCCCGATCCTCAGAATTCGGGGCTCGTCCGCTGTCCTTGCTGAAATTTCCACACCGGGGAATGCCCAGAGCTCCCGCGCCTGCTGTAAGGTGATTCCGTGCTTTTCCCGGTTTAATTCCGACTTCTTAGAGTCGTACTCAAATTCCATATAAAATGTACCTTTTTAATACAAAAAAGCAACACTTTTTGAGTATTCTATCTCTGTCCATTTCTAACCTGTTTATTCGGAACACGTTAGGACGCGATTGGGATCCTGATTCATCAGTAGATCTCAGGTTATTCGCCGAAAGAGCGGTCGGCAAGGAAAACGGTTGGAAAATTGGCAGGTTATCTACTCAGAAGAGAGTTTTGTCTACGAACAGAAGAGAACGCCGAGCGGCCAGCGCAGAGGTAACGCTTCAGACTTCGCGCAGGCTGTCCGTGCGCAGGACGCCTACTTTTCTTCATATTTTTATTCATTCTATTTTTTTATCTCTAGAAAGTCTCGATTTCCCTGATTTGGAGTTCATATCTTCCTTCTAGCTCGCTAAAAACCTCTGTATCAAATATACGCTGCAAACTGCGGCCTCCCTCATCTATTTGTAATTTCGCATCCACACCTCTGATGAAATTCAAAAATACTATCCTATTATTCCTATTTGGTGGCGCTTTAGCGGAATCGAATTGTTCACGAGCATCCTCTAAAGCCTCCTTAACCTTCTTTAGGATATTCTCCCTATAATCTTTGTTAACTTCGACAAACTGAATAATTTTCGCCATTAATCTATACTCTTCTAGCCGGGGTGGATTCACGCTTTTAACCTCAACAAACGTTTTTCCAATACGAGGGTGTTCCGCACTGAAATCTGGATTTTTCCTACCTCCCTGTTCAGGGATGAAAACGATATTACAGAATGTCTCTACACGCAATTGATCATATACTTTCATTTCTGTAAATATGGACACATAACAGCTGTATTCTTCATATCTATTATTCAAATAC